>ERZ825525.580-NODE-580-length-45472-cov-4.167646_pt1 | contig 45472 bp, 44 predicted proteins | sample MGYA00519930_ERZ825525 | MGnify/ENA primary metagenome ERZ825525 (study PRJEB31778, sample SAMEA3449203) | human gut metagenome | biome: human gut; feature: human-associated habitat; material: faeces | place: United Kingdom | collected 2010/2012 ... | reverse complement strand
TCTATCGGCAGAGGGGCGTTATATTTTTTGCCCGAAAAATATTCATATACCATTTTCATATCATTATATGCGTCTTTAGCATTTGCCATACAGTTTAGGGCGGTAGTATAAACCATATCTTCCGTCTTTTCGGGATTTAATATGTAGGCTATGCTGCGGTTGACGGTAGAGTGGATAGGAATAGATTTAACGTATGGCATATATCTTCGTAGTTCTCCTTTAAATCTTCAATATCACTTGCATAAATGCTGTTGATTTCATTTGCCTTTTTAGCAATCTGATTGATGTTGTTGCCGATAATACGCAAAGCGTTCATTACGGGAGTGACTTCATTCAGGTCAATCACGTTGATTTTTCCGTTGAGGGATATTCGCTTTATATATGTACCTGTTTTGAGTGAAGCGGTTTCGGCAAGCCTTTTTATTTCTTCCCATTCTTCAATACTGTATATTACTTCCTTGCGTTTAATCTGTTTTGTTTTTCTCAAAAACACACCTCCACTATTGTTTTCGGTCTTAGGCGGAGCCTAAAAATATGAGAGAGCCACATTCAGGGTAAGGGTTCCCTGAATGTGCATTTTTTAGGGGTAATCCTCGAAAATGCGGCGATTTGTGAAAGAATACGTATTCTTTCTGTGCTTGCTACGCATACACAAAACAAAAAAATCCGTATTCCTCATTTTCAGAGGATTTTGCCCGTATGGGCAGCACCTATAAATTCATTTCGCTGTGGCGAGTAGCGAAAAGATTTATCCCCTCTAATAATTAAGGGCAGTTGCACCGCTAAAATATAACCTGTTCCTGCAACTTTGTATAAAGCTACAATCAGAGTAAGCTGAATATATGTTTTTGTTGTGCAAATAGCGGAATTTATAGATTGGGGTTATAAAACAGGGGGATGAGTGACCGGAATATATGAAAGGGATAATTCCGCAGACAATCACTCGCCGCATTGTTGTGTACCTCGCCAAAATATTACCCCTTTCAGATTCAGAGAAAATGAAAGGGGGTATGTTATTGAATAATGTCTTTGGTGAAATAAGGGACAGGGTATCAATGCAGGACGTTGCAAAGTTCTATGGATTGCAGATGAACCGTTCGGGTATGGCTTGCTGCCCTTTTCACGAGGACAGCACACCAAGCCTGAAAATCTATGATGACCATTTCTATTGCTTCGGCTGTGGGGAAACTGGAGATTGCACAGGTTTTACCGCAAAGCTCTTTGGGCTTACACAGATTGAAGCCGCAAAGAAAATCAGCTATGATTTTGGTCTGCACCTTTTCGACGGGGAAATCGCCGTTCCTGTGAACAAGGTAATGCAGACAGAAAATGAGTACAAGGCGTGGCTTAAAAATGCAACTGCCATTGTAGATGAATATCTTAATAAGCTGATTGAATGGAGAAAAACATACGCTCCTAAAAATCCTGCTGAAAGTCTGCACCCGCTTTTTGTGGAGAGCCTGAAGAAGCAGGGTTACATAGAATACCTTTCAGATTATCTCAGGTTTGGTACTGATAAAGAAAAGCGAGAGCTTTTTAACGAGGATAGAAAAAGCATTTCGGATATACGGGAACGTCTTGACAAACTCGCCGCAGATGGACGAACCGTAAAACGCAAAGCAATTTAACGGAGGAATACCTTTATGATACATTTTATATTAAGTGCTGTTTTCGGTGGTACCATCGGAATACTGACGATGGCATTGCTTGTTGCAGAAAAGAGAGGTGGCAAGTATGAAGATGAATAAAGAGGTTTGCAGCTTTATGAACACCATTAGTTACATTATGAGAAGCGATGGATATTATCTTCTGCACGTCAGTAAAAAAGATGATGTAAATCGTCATAAAATCCTTGCCGGGTATTATGACGATAAATATGTTTATTTTATTCCGAGTGTGGTTATTGCCGCAAATGATATGGTTTCATTTGCCGAAAAGGAACGCAAGGTAAATATGCAGAGAGTTCTCAGGCAGCTTGCAAAGGGGAGATTTATAAAATCAACCAAACACAAGTCTGGTGAGGTCAGATACCGTTTAGAAAAGCGGATAGGCAAGACTCGATACAGATACATAACCTTTCATAAAAATATCTTCCTGATATGGATTGCCAAAGAAATGCTTGGCTGGGTGTAACAAAAAAGATTTGGAGGTGACGATTATGACGCACCAGACAGAATATAAAGAAAATCTTTCTCAGGAAGAAATAGAATCGCTTGCTTCTGTTTTGATGACAGAGATAGCTGCCTTTTATAAAACGGAACGTGGTAAGCGTTTTTGGGAAGAATATCTTCGTAAAAAGGAGAAAGAGACTCAAAAAACAGCCTGAATTCTATCCTCTTGAAATTTTAATAAAAATGCGGTTTAGCACTTTAAAGCGTCGACAAATTCTTTTGAAAGTGATATACTATTAAATAAAGAAAACCAACAACGCGACGACAATAAGGAGGTAGCAATGAAGGCAGTAATTTATGCTCGTTACTCTTGTTATAACCAACGTGAAGAGAGTATCGAAGGTCAGCTCCGTGAATGTAAGGCATTTGCGGAACGCAAAGGTTTTAAACTAGTTGGTACATACATAGACAGGGCGATGTCCGCTAAAACAGACAACCGCCCTGAGTTCCAGAGAATGATTAAGGAAAGTGCAAATGAGCTTTTCGATGTGGTCATTGTTTGGAAACTGGACAGATTTGCAAGAAACAGATATGACTCGGCACATTATAAGGCTACGCTTCGTAAGAACGGAGTTAAGGTAATATCCGCAACCGAGGTTATATCGGAGGGTGCAGAGGGTATCATTCTTGAATCTGTACTTGAAGGTTACGCCGAATATTATTCCGCAGAACTTTCAGAAAAAGTTATAAGGGGTATGACGGATAACGCACTCAAATGTCAGTATAACGGCGGTTCTCTGACAATAGGGTACACAATTGACGAGAACAAACATTATCAGCTTGACACATTGGTTGCACCTTTTATAAAGGAAGCCTTTGAAATGTATTCAAGCGATAAGATGGTAAAGGATATTGTAAAATATCTGAATGACAATGGGGTGCGAAGCGGTAAGGGAAAACCTATAACCAAGACAAGTGCCACATCAATGCTCAGTAATGTAAAATACAAGGGTCAGTATAAATACCGTGATATAATTATTGACGGCGGTGTTCCGAGAATTGTTTCCGACGCTCTATTTAATAAGGTACAGGAACGATTGAAGAAAAACAAATACTCCCGTTCAAGATTTAAGGCAAAGATTGAGTATTTCCTTTCAACCAAGCTGATTTGCGGATACTGCGGTGAGTTTATGATAGGAGAGAGTGGTACAAGCAGACAAAAGATTAAGTACAACTATTATAAATGTACCGGTGTAAAAAGGCACAAGGGTTGTCACAAGAAAACTGTACGCAAGGCAGATATTGAAGAAATCGTACTGAATGATGTTATGGACAAGATGTTCAAGGAAGATTTGATAAACGATATTGCCGACAGTGTAATGAGATTGCAGGAGAAAGAAAATACTACTATACCTCTTATGCAGAAGCAGTTGGCTGAAATTCATCAGAGCATAAATAATTTAGTCAAGGCTATGGAGATGGGTATTGTTTCAAGAGAAACCAAGCAGCGTTTTGAAGAGATGGAAGCTCAGAGGACGGAACTTGAAACAGATATAATCAAGCAGGAAATCCAAGAGGAGATAATTACGAGAGAGCAGGTAGTGGAATGGTTGAAAGAGATGAAAAGGCTTGACCTTTCATCAGATGACAGCAAACGCAAACTTGTAGATTCTTTTGTGAATTCAGTTTATCTTTACGATGACAAGGTTGTCATCATCTTTAATTGTAGGGAAGGGGCGAGTACACTCGCCCTCCCTTTGGACGATACTTCGGCTTGTATGCGAATTGGGGAGCCAAGTTAGTTTTAAGGCGAACCAATCGAGAGGTCAGAGAGTAATGTTTGTTAAACTCTTTATCCTCGGCGATAGGTCGCCTTAATTCGTTATATAGAGCCATTTATCGCTTTTACAGTTAAGAGTAGTTTATGTATGTATGGAAGCAGGGCTTCCGTATGCTTACGATAATGTAAGTGTACGGAAGCCCTTTTTTTGTTGCCCGATGAAAGGAGAACAACGATGAAGAAGAAAGAATATCCCAAAAATCTGTTATCGCAGGTGTTCGTAAACGGACTACCCACCGAGTTTCCCGATGACGTTGCTCTTGTGCTTGAATATATTATTCAAAAGACCTTGACCGAACGGGAGGGTAGGGTACTTGATATGCGGTATAAAAGATATATGACAATGGCTGCTATCGGAGAGGAATATGGTTTAAGAGCCGAAAGAATACGTCAGATTGAAGCAAAGGCTGTTCGCAAGCTCCGGCACCCAAGCAGGAGCAGATATATCCTTATGGGTATGGAGGGTTATATCAACTATTTGAGAGATACGGCAGTAGATGAACGTTTGAGAGAGTATAAGAAAGAAATCATTTCTCTTGAAAAGAAAATTGCCGAATTAACTGACACCGAATACGAAGAAGAAAAGAACGAACTTGAAAATGCCCCTTTAGCAGAGCTTGATTTGTCGGTACGAACTTTCAATATCCTTTACAGGGCAGGATATTCGACAGTTAAGGAGTTGCTTGATGCTGATGCAGAAAAGATTGTCAGCCTGCCTAATCTGGGACTGAAAAATTTCTCCGACCTTATTGACGTGTTATCGGAGAAAGGCTTTGGGTGGAAATCAGCAGAGCTTTCCAAATCATATAGCAGAACAAAGGTGTGATATTATGAAATCCGAATTTGACTACTATTACGGTGCAGAAGCCGAGCAATTTTCCTTTGTCAAGATACCAAAGGTGCTATTCAGCGATAAGAAGCATTTTGGAAAGCTGTCAATAGGAGCAAAGCTTATGTACGGCTTGCTGCTTGACCGAATGAGCCTAAGCAGGAAAAATAACTGGTTTGATAATCAGAACAGGGTATATATTGTGTTTCCCATAGAGGATATTAAGGAACAGTTGGGCATTTGCGGTGAAACGGCGGTCAAGCTCTTAAAGGAACTTGATGATGAAAACGGCATAGGCCTTATAAAAAAGAAACGCAGAGGTCAGGGTATGACTTCCATTATCTATGTTATGAACTTTATTGTTGAAGATGATGAACAGCCCGGAGCCGATACCCCGGAAGAAGCTCCCGAAACGCAGGAAATACCCGTTGAAATAGAGCAGAATTCAAGAAATCGGAAAAACCGAACTTTAGAATTCGGAAAAACCGAATGTAATAATACTAAAGAGAATAATACTGAAAAGAATAATACTGAAATGAGTTATACTGATTCTCAATCAATCATTCAATCGGGCGGCGGTCTGCAAAATTTTTCACCCGGAGCTGTTGAAACTGTTGAAAGTGATGGATTGATTGATGGAATTGACAGAAACACAGTTGAGGAAGAAGTTAAGAAACAGATCGACTATGACTGCCTTATGTCATATGAGGACGATTCGGTTGTAAAAATGGTTGAGGAAATCAAGGACTTGATGGTGGACGTTCTATGCGGAGAACGGACTGTAATATCCGAGGGGAAACGTGTGTCCGAGGAAACGGCGAAAGCTGCTTACAGAAAGATAACCTTTGACCACGTTCAGTATGTCCTGCACAGCCTTGTGAATTACCCCGACAAGATAAGCAGGATAGACCGCTTCCTGACAACTTCGCTGTTCAACTCTGTTTATACGCTGATGAACTCCACCTTTGCAGGCTTTGAACACGATATGGGAATGAAGCTGCTGTTATGATATGGAAAATTGAAAGGAATGAGAAAAGTGGCTGAACTTTTGCTTGTTGCAGTTGTATTTGAGATTTGCCGAAGAATGACCCGTCACAGGCTTAAAACGGCTCACTTTTATATCTATTTAATAATTTTGACACCCAATGAAATCAAATCTTTTTTCATTCTATTTGCTTTTTCTTTTCCGAAGCGACACCCCGTAGCTGCTTCTGAAAGCTTTACAGCCATTCCTGTTTTAATGGCCCCCTTTGCAGTTGCTCCCACACAACCGCAAAGGTCAAGTCCGCATACTGTGATTTCCGAATATTCTTTTGTAGTCACAAAGCTTTTGAAGCTTCGCGAAGTAAAACTATTAGGCAGATTTTTTTCAAAGTAATTATCAGATACGATATCCACATCAGGATAAATTTCAGCACCAGATGTACCTTTTATAGAAAAGCCTATAAACCATTTATTTGTGATAATATTGGGGAATACTTGCCCAACATAAATCACATCATCACCCCGTTCACTGAACTCGCTAATAAGACTATTGACAGCGTTTACAAGTTCGGGAGTGTTATAGGAAAACATCTTTTTTCTTCTATTCCAAAGATAATCGTTCTGCATATCTACAACTATAAGCGCTTTCTTGTTTGACATATTAATTTCTCCTAATCTAAAAATCTGTTTATATTCTGACAAATATACCATTTAAGTGTTTCATCATCGGTGAGGTCGATATTACAGGAGCTTTTTATTGTCTCATAACGCAGAACTGAAAGTTCGTGTATACTTGTCAGCTCAAACGCAATCAATCTGCAATCTTCTATGGTTTTTCTTCCGTTAAAATGTTCTACAATAAATGGTAGGCTTTCCATACCAAAATCATCATTGCGATTGAACAATATATATTTTGTCACCGCTTGCGAATAGTTGTAATTTGCAATCATAAGCCTCATCATTTTAAAATGCAATTCAGTAAGCTTCTGTTTAGGCGACATTCCCGATGACATAATCTTTATAAATTCCGTATCGTGTTTCTGAACATCTGACAAAAGCTTTCGAAACACCTCATAAAGCAAACCCTCTCGTGAACCAAAGCAATAATTAATCATTGCAAGATTTACTCCGCTTTCTTTTGCAATAGCTCGAGATGTAACTTCCGAAGGTTCACTGCAATCCGTCATAAGTTTTGCAGTTGAATTTAAAAGAGCATTTCTTGTTGCTTCAAGGTCACGCTTTATTTTATCTGACATTGTATCACCTCACCTTATTAAACGTGTTTAGTTATATTATACACGCTTTTTTTCAATTGTCAAGCACTCGCTTGAAAAGAAAGGACAACAAATCAATGAGAAAGAATAAGAAATCCTGTTCCATCTCCGAATTTTGCAGGAACAACAATTTCCGAACGCTTGAGTTTTACAAAATGTTAAGCCGACATCCAGAGCTGGCAAGAAAAATGAAAGCCAATTCCGCAGGGGAACGTGTGCTTGACGAGGAAGCAATGATGACAGCAAGGGCAATTCTTCGGAAAGAGAACAGAGCCAAGCAGGGCAGAAGTTTCGCTTCCTCTGCTGCCGATGAAATAAATATTCTTGCAGCTAAAAATGAAGTGCTGCGAAAGGAGGTGAGCAGGCTGAAATGTGAGAACGAAAGGCTGAAAGCTGTCCTGACGGGCAGAAATGAAAAACGAAGAAAAAACATTGAGATGTAAAAAGGAGAATCCCTAAATGATCTATTACAGAAAAAATACCGATTCTGAAATGCCGCTTCCCGAAGATTTTGATATTCTGTTTTTCGGTGAAAGCGGCGGCAGGAAGAAATCCAAGAAAACAGTCAAGCTTATCGCAGTAATTTTCGCTGTGTGTACCGCTGTCGCAGGTGCGGTTTTGGTTATTCGTCACAATGTGAAAAAACGAAAGTGTGAGCTATGAAAAGACTGCTTATAGAAGAAATCGAAAAGCTGGACAGAAATTTTCTTACGCCTGCCGAAGCGGCTGCGGCTATGGAAATTTCACTTTCGACATTTTACCGGAACCGTGAAAAGATGAATCTTCCGACGGTGAGGTCTGGGCGGAAGATACATATTCCCAAAGACGCATTCCTTGAATTTCTACGTTGCGGAAAGACGGGAGACAGGCAGAAGTGAATTTTTCCGAATCGTCAAATGACAGCATCACAACAGTTTGCTATGGAGAAGTTCGTGAGTGGGACGAAAGAGCGGAAGCGAGAAATCATTTTCTTGAAGCGATGATGAATTCCGACAGTGCGGAACGTGAGAGATACTCAAATGTGTATTTCAAGATCATTCGGGGATTTGATTACTGCACTGACTCTGATTCCGAGTGAATTTCTTTCAATGCACTGCGTTCTCCGGCAGAAACCGATGAAAAATCACCTTTTTTCGGTGCTGTCGGGGGACGAATGAGTGATGTGGAGCGATGAGGGGGCAGATACCCGCAAGCGTAGAAAAACTGTACAGTTTTTCCTTGCCGACCACGCAGGGACGGCAATTTAGGGATTGCTCCCTAAAACCCAAAATAATGATAGAAAAGATAAGGAGATAGATAGAGAATGACAGGAAAAAGAACATTCAAGCAATTCCATATTGGCTTTTCCGAGGAAGAATGGAACATTGTTTGCAGAAAAGCTAAGACGGCGAAGATGAGAAACGGGACTTACGTCCGAAGAATGGCAGTCAAGGGCGAGGTCAAAATCTACGAACTGAAAGAGCTTTCTGCTTTGAAAAGAGCATTCATTTCAATCGGAAACAATGTCAATCAGATCGCAGAAGCCGCAAATTCTTCCGGTTCGGTCTATCAAAAAGACATTGAGGACTTGCAGAAAGAGTTCAAATATTTCCGAAGCGTGATGAAAAATTATCTGTTTGAAATCTCGCCGACATACATTTCGTGAGGTGTGCCTTGCCGATAATCAAATATATTCCGATATATGCCGCTCCGAAAAGACTGCTTTCCTATGTTACCAACGAGAAGAAAACGGAAAAAACTCTTGTCACTGGGCTTAACTGCTCGGCGAATGCTTCCGAAGCTTATGAGGATATGAAGTTCGGCTTTGAAATGTTCAGCGGTGAGAGATTTTTCAAAAGGTCTATAAAATCTGAAACGGCAAAATCCGAAAAGCAGAAAATTCGGCTTCATCACTATATCCAGTCATTCAAGCCGGGTGAGGTCACTCCAGAAGAAGCTCATCAAATCGGAGTGGAATGGGCGGAAAGGGTTTTCGGAAAAAAGGCAGTCGTGCTGTGTGCAACCCATACTGACCGTGGGCATATTCATAATCATTTTGCCGTATGCCCTTACGATATTGACGGAAAGCACTGGCACGCCAACAAGGAAAGTCTGCGGAGATGCAAAGCAATATCCGATGAAATCGCTCTTGCTCACGGACTTTCGGTTATCAAACACCCGAAGAAAAGCTACACTCACAAATACGGCGAGTACAAGGCGAGGAAAGAGGGCATATCGTGGAAACAGAAATTGTGTGATGATATTGACAATGCGATTATGAAAGATAGTGTTCGTAATGTTGATGACCTGCTGAAAGAATTGCAGAAGCAGGGCTATGGCATTCGGCGAGGAAAGTACATTTCCATAAAGGTCAGGCAGAACCGAAAGCCTATCCGCAGTTATCGGCTTGGTGACGGTTACGCTCTTGAACATCTGCAGTTCCGCATTGAGCATAAGAATATGGAGATGCCGATGTCCGAAGCTTTGAAGTATTCGGGCATTCAGAGGGAGTATGCTTTGTGTATCAGGCAGATACAAATTCAGCTTTACCGCCGCCCCGAAGCCGAACGCCTGCACTTTGCCAAATACAGAGAGATTGAAAGGTCAAGCCGTCTGCTGTTTTATTTGCGTGATAACAAAATTCATTCGGCAGATGATTTTCGGAAAGCTGTTTCCGATGTTGAAGCAAGACTCAAAAATCTGAAAGCCGAAAAGGACAGCCTTACAAAGAAAATTGCCGATGAGGAAAAGCTCATCGGCGATATTCCGAAGTATCTTGAAATTCTGAAACGCAGGCCTTTGCTTCCAAAGGATATTTCCGAGCTTGCGAAATACAATTATCTGAAAGATGCAGGGATAACCTCGCTTGACGATGCGGAAAAGCACAGGCTGATGCTTGCCGATATGAAAAGTCGGCTTGAAGATGCTGACGGAAAAATCCGTGAAGCTGTTTCCGAGAAAAAGGTCGTTTCCGATTTTTATGCCTTGTATGAAAATCAGATGAAGTCCGATTATCAGGTTTTGCTTGAACAGGCTAAGGCGGAAAAGGAAAATATCCGCAGGGAGGAAGAACGGCAGAAGTCGGAACGAGAAAGGAGTGAGGTTCAGCAGGAAAGCAAACCGCAGAGCAGGGGCAAGTCGGGATTTTCAATTTGATTTTGGGAGGTGTTGGCTTATGCGGTGAAAAAGAAAATCGTAGCACCCTTGTGAGTGCTGCGATGAGTGGTATGCTCGACAAATTGGAATTTGTCAAGACAAACCAAAGTGCTTGGCGATTATCTCACAGACTTCCTCTTTCGTATCTTTCTCTGTATCTTGCCGAACCACTGTGAAAAATCCGCTGTTGGCATATTCATCATAGTGCTTTTTGCTATTGATAAGTGCCAGTCCTTGTCTGTAATTTTCCATAACCGCTTCGGAATCTTCACAACTCTCTATTACATTGAGAAGAAATTGTTTTTCGGGGTCACTTCTGTCAAAGAAGCGCTCTACACTCATAGACTGAGGTGAAAGCATAACAACCACATGATTATAATCTGATATTTCTTTTAGTATATCAATAGGAATATTAGTATCAACAATGACTTTCCTGTTCTGTGATATTGAAATGAGTTCTGCCACCTCGAACTCTGCTGTTTCTTTTCCAACACTATAAATCCATCGTTCATACTCTTCGGGAGTACGAGTAACAAACTCTTTCCAATCGGTTAGATTCTTCATAAAGCAAATATCGGGTTGTGCATCATCTGTTGCTACAACATCCGATACATTTGAGTGATAGTTTTCTCCGCAGAAAACCATGTCATAACGGTCAGCAAGCATTTTTACTGTGGTTGATTTTCCTGCATAGGCTGTACCTGTAATAAAATAAACATTTTTGAGATAATGTTTTAAAATGTTGTTCTCAATTTTCATTTGCTATCTCACTCCGCCAAATTCCGATTTGGTCGGGCAGTTTGCCCCGACTGATTCTTAAACCCATTATACCACACCCAATCAGAAAAATCAAATATAAAATTCCGGAAAGGACGGTGATCCCAATGTAAAATAGTAAAATATTTTGTATCACTTATTCTGCTGTTCTTCTTCATGCAGACGGTCAAGCTCGGCATAATATTTGTCAAGCTCTTCCATAACAAACCGCTTTATCTCGGAGGTGACGGAAACCCCACGCATTTCACACCAAGCCTTGTAGTCCTTGAATTCTTCCATTCGGACACGGGTGGAAATGGTGTGCATATTCTCTTTGTCCCATTTGCGGGCGTAGCCCTTTTGCTTTTCCGATACGGGCATATTATCACTCTTTCTACTTGCGTAAGTATTTAATACCTTATTATATCACACCCATACGCAGAAGTCAATGTGTACATTGCACCGGAATTTTCCGAAAACTTTGGCTGGGATAACTATTGAAAACTACTGTCGCAAGTAGTAAAATGTAATTGTAAGAAAAAACGAAAACAATGAAATGTTCCGGTGGAACATCATCAATGAAAGGAATGTTATTATGGCAGTTAAAATGGAATTCAGTCTTTCGGACAGAAGCTTTGACAAGCTCAGGCTTCTCAGGAGGGCGGACGGTGAAACCAATATGACCTTTGACAATTATGCGGAGTTGCTGTTAAGCGGTCTGATCGACAGAAAGTACCGTGAGTATGACAGGCAGGGACGCATAAAGGAGGACGAAGATGATTGATTCCAAGAGTGAGCTTATCATTGCCAAGACGATGCTTTCGGCACAGGCAGAGGTCATTATCAGCCGTGAGAAAAGGATCAGGAACATTCGTGAAAAAGCGTTAAGGGCTTATGCCGAACGCAGAAAGTCGAAGCCACAGCGTAAACCTATGACCGCCGAAGAACGCAGGGCGGTCTGGAACACACTTAAATATGTAAATAAATGAAAAGAGGTATTTGTTATGTTAAGAATTTCCGATGAAAGCTATGAAAGAGTAACCGAGATACTTGAGGACATAGGCTATGCCTGTGAAACCTCCGATTATTATGAGGATTGGGAGGACATTGCAAGGCCGTCATTCTGTGTTATGGACGATCTCGATGCTGACCAATATGATATGACCTGTGCGGCGTTTGCCGAGAAGATCGAGGAGCTTTATGACAACGGCGAAACCAATTATGCAAAGGGTATCCACTCCGCATTTTACGGTTATCTCCGTGAACGCCGTGACTACCTTGAATTTAATGGCTATTATGACAAGCACGAACTTCCAGAAGATGCGGACGAGGACGATATTGACCTCTATAATGAAAAAATGGAGAGATACGAAGCTTATGAGGGGCTTATAAATGCTGTTGATAAGTGGGTAGAGAAAATGAACAGGCTTGAGCTTGCGTGAGAAAGGATACCGATATGAAAGTTATAACTTTGGCAAATATGAAAGGCGGAGTAGGAAAATCAAGCTCTGCAACAGCTCTCTCGGCGATACTTACCGAGCGTGGATACAGAACGCTCCTTATCGACTGCGATCAGCAGTGCAACAGCACGGATACCTACCGTGCGGAAACCGAGGGTGCGGCGACCGTTTATGATGTTCTCCTTGATGACAGCAGGATAAGCGTGGCGGAAGCGGTTCAGCATACCGAGTGCGGTGAAATACTTGCAGGGGACAGCCTTTTAAGGCAGGCGGACGAAAAGCTGAAAGGAAGCGTTGACGGGCTTTATCGTATGGCTGATGCTTTGGAGAAGTGCGATGGGTATGACTATATAATCATTGATACCGCTCCTGCGATGAACTCGATTTTGCATAATTGTCTTATCGCCGCAGATGAAGTCATTATCCCTGTTACGGCGGACAGGTATTCTTTGCAGGGACTTTCACAGCTCAACGAAACCATAAAGGCAATAAAGAAGCGTCAGAACCCGAAGCTTACGGTTGCAGGACTTCTTCTCACAAAGTACAACAGCCGGGCAAATCTTTCAAGAGAGGTCAGAGCTTCGCTTGAAACCGTTGCGGAGAGTATGAATACAAAGATTTTCGATACTTCTATTCGTGAGTGCATAAAAGTCAAGGAAGCGCAGGCACAGAAGCGGACGCTGATAGAATATGCACCGAACTGTACTGCCGCAGAGGATTACAACAGGCTTGCTGATGAGATTATAGGCTGAAAGGGGAGAGCATTATGGCAAGGAATGTTACAAGCAAATTCGGAGTTGCGGACGGTCTGGACTTTTCTTCCGAACAGGGAATAACGAGCATAGCAATAGACAAGCTGGTGCCGTACCGCAATCACAGATTCACTTTATATAAGGGTGAACGTCTGGAAGATATGATTCAGAGCATAAAGAAAAATGGGGTTATTACGCCCATAATCGTAAGAACTATAGAGAACGGAAAGTATGAGATACTTTCGGGACACAACAGAGTGTATGCCGCAGGACAGGCAGGAATAACAAGTGTTCCTGCTGTTGTAAAGACTGATCTGTCCGATGAAGATGCGGAAATTTACGTTGTGGAAACGAACCTCATTCAGAGGGGCTTCAAGGATTTGAAGATAAGCGAACAGGCATTTGCTGTCGGGCTTCGGTACAGCAAGCTTTTTGATGAACGGAAGCTTAAAGGCATCAATGACGAGCTGTATCTGATTGAAAACGGAAAGCCGAATCCAAATGCAGATGTTCCGGTGGAACATTCGACTACAAGAGAAGCCACGGCAGAACAGTACGGCATCAGCTCGGCAACGGTGGCAAGGCTTTTGAGGGTGAACAAGCTTATTGACGAGTTCAAGGAGCTTGTGGACAAGGAGAACATCAAGCTCCGTTCTGCCGTTGATATTTCCTTTATGACTGAGGAACAGCAGAAGCTTACCTATTCGGTTATGGTCAAGCTGAATGTGAATGTCATTGACATGAAAACGGCGAAACAGCTTCGGGAGATAGTTTCATCATACGCTGTTGTAACCGAAGAATTGATAAAGGAAGTTTTCACAGGTGAATACGGGAAAGAGGACACCGCACCGAAGGACAAGGGAGAGAAGATAACGCTCCCGACAGCTACATATAAGCGGTATTTAAGCAGTTATTCAAAGAAAGAAGCGAATGAAATAATCGAAAAGGCACTTGCTCTTTATTTTGAGCAGACAAACGTATAATGGAGGTAAATCAATATGGAAAACAAGGTTATAGTTCAGGGCAGGGTTATTGAGGTCACTGTGATAAAGAAAACAGGCAGAATGCTTGATTGGTACGGTGTGAAGATAAGGACAGCGGACGGTTCGGAGGTTACTGTTGAGTGTGAAGCGAATGAACTTGACAAAAGACTGTTTCCCGATATGAAGATAACGGTGCTTGCTTACCGTACTGACAAGGGTAAGGACGGTGAGCCTGCGGATCGGATTGTGGCTAAAACGCTGAATTATTGATACTATGAAATGAGCCGAGTATTATGTTCCGGTGGAACATTTTGCTCGGCTTGTTTTTGCAAATGAAACAAAAAATAGCGTTTAATTGATTTTACTATTTCCTTATGATATAATATTATTATTAACAAGTAAAAAGGCATGATAATGGCTTACTAAAAACATATAGTGGAGAATGATTATATGATTTATTTAGATGCAAACGCATTTTATTGGTATTTGGGCAGGGAAAAACTCCCTATGAAAAATAGTATTCCAAAACTTGATGTCGAAAAATTACGTGATTTTTTAGATTTTCGTGATGATAAAAGTATTCCTGCATCTGTTTTTATGGAAATGCTTGTTCATTTTAGAGAACATCCGGAAGCATTAAAGATGATCATTGAATTTCGTGAGGAAAAGAAAATAAAGGTTTTAAATAATACCCAAGGATATTGCTTTACTCCAGATGAACTTACAATTCTACATATTAATAAGGACAGTTCTTTTTTGAAGCATTATGCATACAATTTGTTGGAGAAAAAAGTTGATATTGAGGTTAAGCACACATACGTTTTTTTACAAGTTGTTAGCTTGTTATATGCAGAGTACTACCTTAAGACATGTTCGTCATTAAGTAGTGAAACCAAAAGAAAAACTATATATTATTTGGGCAAAGATATATCAGATGAATTACATGAGAAATATATATCACAGCTTTCTTTAGAACTGAAGAGAGGGTATGATAATGACAAGGCACAACAAAACCTTAAAAATAAGTATATTGAGCTACTCGTAGAAAATTGTATTATATTTCATATGATTATTGATACTATGGTGAAATATATGGATGATGAGAAAGATTTATATAATGTAATGTGTAAGTCAGCGGCTGATGCTCGAAACAACGGTTTTACCGACAATGGTATTATGAAAATAATAGTAGATTCACTTGCTATGGATTCTGATTTTCTAAAATCTGCAGAAAATGAAATTTCAGATATGTTTAAGAGAAAAGGGTATTCCGAGCATCAGGCACAATATTTAAAGATGATGTTGCAAGCTTGGCTGGAACGTGGAAAAAAACTTGTTAAAAACGATATATTTGATATGTTATGCGTTGGTGTCTTGGATAAAATTGAATATAATCCCAAATTAAGCATTTTGGTTAATCAATGTCCTTATTTGATTTCTTTTGATGAAACAATGATGAAATTTATTTGCAGAGATAGTGGTAATGCCAATTTAATTAAGCAATTTATGCTTTAATTATATGTAAGTGGGTCAACTCGGTTTGAAAATGGTATTTATTGTTTGATTTAAGGCAACACCGTACAATGCCGCCAATAAATTCTCACAAATCAAGTTAAACGCATAAAGCTCTGTAACGGGCATATTGCCTCTGTAAATCTGCTTGCAGGCGCACTTTATCAAGCCGTCAGAGATTTTCTGTCAGCCAGATAAAGGTTTGCCAGGGCAAACATAATATTCAGTTTGGCGGTCTGTTTTCGCAGACCCCGGTATCGTGTTTTCCGATACCCAAACAGTCGCTTCACGACTGCAAAAACGTGTTCTACCTTTGCTCTGACCGATGATTTTTTATGTTCTGCTTTCTTTGCTGCATATTGTCCGCTTTTTGAAAGCTTTTTCATTGTTGACGGTTTTCTGTTTATCTTGTATTTGATTTTTCGACCATTTTTATTTTTAACAACTGCATTTTCTCGCTTTTCTGCACCGATATATCCACTGTCACCGTATAATTCTTCCTCTTCTCCATGCATAAGATCAGGCGTTGCTGTTACATCGTGTTCATTAGCACCTGTTACTTTCAGATGATGTACAAGTCCGCTGTCCTTATCTACTCCGATATGAGCCTTATATCCAAAGTGCCATTGGTTTCCTTTCTTCACGGAATGAGCGTCCTTATCACGCTTTTTATCCTTGTTTTTTGTCGATGAGGGTGCAGCAATAAGAGTGGAATCCACTATCGTTCCACGCTTTAATATCAAGCCTTTTTCGCTGAGAATATCTATTACCTGATAAAACAGTTTTTCCTGCAATCCATTTTCAACAAGTATATTTCTGAATCTTCCGATAGTATCTCCATCGGGAACCTGATTGGGTGAATCTACTCCGCAGAAATCTGAAAATGCACGGCTGTCTATTACCTCGTTCATTACTTTCATATCGGAAAGGTCATAAAGGTTCTGAAGAAGAAATATGCGAAGCATCAGCTCAAGGTCGTAGGGCTTGTTTCCGTGCTCTCCTTTGTAATAGCACGGTCTGATTATCCCTATCCACTCGTCAAATGGTATTATCCGCTCTATCTTTTCAAGAAATTCTTTTTTGCTTGTTCTGGCTTGTGCCAGTTCATCGCTTATAAGCGAGAATGTTAGTTGTTTATTCATAACTATATTATACCTTTTTTTGTTGCTTTTCAAGAATTTGTGCGGTTTTGCCTTAAAGGTCTTTTGGTTAAAGAAGCCTTTAATGCGGAACTGTTTTTTTTGAAAATCCTGTTAAGCAGAGCTACCGTATTATCCTGATTTAATCCACCATTAGACGAAGGAGTTATTGTAGGTGATTCTTTCATAATAGTACGAATATCGTCCGCAGAATAGGTTGTTCCGAGCTTGTAATTCACAATGGAGCGAATACACTCAAGCCAACAAGTATTACCAGTTTGCTTATATCTGGGAATATTAAAAACCGTATGAAGTTCTGATATTAATCCTACAGGAGCAGTATCAGATAAAGTGCTGATTTCCTCATATGGTATGTTATTTGTTGATGTAATCGCCGAAGCACCCATGCCCACCATAGAAGAAGCAGCCATTACAGCACAAGCTACCATAGTAGCAATTCTTTTTGTCATTTTCATAGTAATTTCCTCACTTTCTGATTGTGAGGAGAAAACCGTTCTGTCTAACCTGATGTATTTTTATAGTGCGTTTGAAGTCTGCGTTAAAAAATTTATCTCTTATTGTATTTGGATTTCTCCAAGATTTTTGTGTTTGTTTGAGATCCAAAAGCCTGAGCTAAGCCTATACAATCAATATAACCATCACCTTTCTGATACAATGTGTCACCGTGACACGCTTTAATCTACCCAAACGCTATTAGAGGTATTCGTTACACTTTGAGAAGAACCGAACAGACCGCTCTCTTTAGCGTAGTGAGTTAGGGAAACACGGTAATAGTAGCCGCCCTTTACCGACACGGAATAGTTATTAAGATAATAACTGCTGCCCGATTTCAGCAAATCATCAACAGATTTTTCCTTTTTCCAGTTGACCTTATCTGAGCTGTACTCTATAGAAATATCTTTGTAGCCGATTGATTTCATGCTTTCAATGGCTTTTATATCAGCCGCAATGTAAATCTGCTTTCTGCCTGATGAAATACTGAGGGAACAACTGCTTATCAATCCTGCTGTTCTGCTGTCCGATACGCTTGTAGGGGCATTAGAAGCCGCTTTAACAGGCATTGTGGGTACAGTGTAGGTCAGAACGCTTGCAACACTTAATGCTAATGCTTTTTTATTCACTTTTATTTTCCTCCTGTCATTTTATTGACGCTACTATTTTATCGCACTCATCATATGGAACGTCAACTGTAAACATTACAAAGTTGGTTTTGCCCTTTTGATAAGTTATAGTGTATTGGTTATCTTCCTTTGAAATTATCGCTGTCGAGCCGTTCACTTCTGTCTCTGAAAGGTTATACTCATCACTCGGAATAACTATATCAGGGATTTCTTTCAGATATTTATCATATGACAATATAAATTTCTGCTTGCCATTTTTATAATGGAATGATACTGAACTTGAGAAATTTTCATTAACATTGGTATCAACATCTGTAAGTACAAATCCCTCCGGAATATAGTGCGGAGTTTCAAATTCTATGTCATATTCCGCAAGCTTGGCAATAAGTCCATAGGGATCGTCCTCTGATGTAGGGAGAACGATTTTTTCAGGCTGATTGCCGAAGTCAACGGAAAATCCGCCCTGTGTGAACTTGATAACAGCCGATATAATATTCATATCGTATGCCAGTACAGTTATGCAGTTGGCTGCCAAAACAAGAACCATACAGCAAAGTACGGGAGCAAACCTTTTCATGACACTAAAAGGCTTTTTGGACGTTTTTTCGTAGTTTCTTATTCTCTTATACAGCTCACTTGTATCAGGCTGTTCCGAATCGCTGTTATCACCCGTCAGCTCATTCAGTTGAGCGGTGAGCTGCTCGATACGGTCAAAGTCACGCTTGCGAAGCGGCTTAGCCGTTTCCTTATCCAGTTCGCTTCTGATGTAGTTATACGCTTCCATTGTAAACTCCCTGTCGGCGTTTATTTTCTCTGCAAGGTTTTTCATTGGCTCTCTGCTCCTTTGCTTAATAAATGTTTGAAAAAGCCTTATTTCTTTCAAAGCAATTTGAGTTTGTTGTATTTTCACAATTTCACTTATTGATTTTGTTCATTCTAACGGCACTGTCCAAAAGCTTTTTCTTGATCCTGTGTATGCGGATATATAATCCGTTCATTGAAATATTGTTCTTTCTTGCGGCTGCTGTCTTATCTCCGTCATAGTATTCGGTGATAAGTGCAAGTTCTTCGGGTGACAGAAAATCAAATGCGCTGTCAGTAATTTCGGGTATTTCCGAAACGGCGGCAAGCTCTGCAAGCTCATCAATCGGCTGAAAAGACGGATTCTTTCTTATGTATGCCTTTATCTGATTGTCTGCGGCTCGATACAGCCACAGTTTTATATTATCGCCCATTTTAAGATGATTTCTTTTTTTGTACAGAACAAAAAACACTTCCTGCGTTATATCCTCAGCAGCCGTTTTGTTCCCATTCAGTTTATATTTGCAATAATTCAGAATTACATTGTAATATCTGCTTACAATTTCATCGTACATAAAATTGCTCCTTTGTTCAAGAGATATAAATATACACCATTTAATATAAATGTTTTAAAAACGGCATTTTCTTTCATTATACACTATTTTTTCTGATTTTTGTAGATATGCACAAAAAATGTTATATATAAACAGAAAAATCCCGAACAAGCTGACTTGCTTGTTCGGGATAAAATCAATGCTCCGGCAGAGAAAGGCTGTCGGAATTTTTGCCTGATGTTGGCTTGAAATCATCACTCATGATTTTTTCACGGGAAAATAACGCTGTATTGCTCCGGTCCGTATCTTTCTCAGCAGTCTTTACCTTTTCGGCAAAGGTTCTGATGTGCATAGCCATTTTACTGCTGAATGCAAGATTTAAAGGCTTGACACATTTGTTTATGTCAGCAGGATAATTTTTTTGCTCATTTTCGCTGATCCTTGAAACTGTCAGTTCATCAACGGAGCAATGACCTACTTCCTTTCCGTCAGAAAATGACGTGATCTTGTTTTCGGCAGAGCTGTCATAGGATATTCGCAGCTCTTTGTCGTTCTGTCTCCATTTGATGTTCAGCGTTTTCGGCTTTTCGGACTGCTCAGGCTGTTCCTCAGAAGCCGCAGCTTGAATGCTGTGAGATGTGCTTTCAGGCTGTTCAGGTAGGATTTCTCCATTTACCTTATCCGCATTTATCTCATCGGTAAGCCGTTCAAGCTCCTGCTTTTTTTCCTCAAGCTCTGATTCATACTCAAACGGCTGATTTATCTCTTTTTTGCTGTCGGCAAGCTCGACCTTGAGCCGTTCCAGTTCATTGCAAACCTTGTCTATACGCTTGGGAACAGAAGCAATGGTGTTGTCAATTCTTGTGATATTACCGCTTTCACTGCTGCCGAATTCAATAGGATAGCTGTTTGCACCGTTCAGATTGCCATAATATCTCTTACAGAATCCATCATACGATACATCAATCTTAAATCCTTTGTACTCGGCGATTTCTGTCATTCCTTTAGGATTACCCATTACTGCTATTTTCATAGTTTTGTCAAGGGCTTCCGCAGCTTCTTTTTTGTCGGTATAAACCGTATCACCAATTTTCATTTCAAAAACTTCCTTACCGTCAATATCCTTTTTCGGTTGGAAGTTGTTTATTGTTTTCGTATCGTCAGAAATGTTTTTGATGATTTTTTCTATGTTGGCGATTTTATCGGGCAGTTTGTTTATATTGTCCTCAATTTCGTATTTGTTCTCCAAATATGTATTTTTGAGCATATTCAGACTGCGGATATCCTCACGAAGCTCCATTTGCCGCCTGATACGTTCATCACCGATAGCTGCCATTTTGACCTGCATGAAATCCACAGCCATATCGTCAATATCATCACAGGTTCGGGCAATAGCCTTTGAAGTGAAAATCTGTGCGATACTTTCCTGCTTCTTCTCGACCATTTGATAAAGATAAGCGTCAAATGTGCCTTTGGTAACATATCTGAAATTATCAACCTTTTTATTTTCATTGCCCTGCCGGACCATACGTCCCAAACGCTGTGTAAGGTCAGCCGGTCTCCACGGACAATCAAGGTCATGAAGTGCAATAAGCTTGTCCTGCACGTTAGTTCCTGCGCCCATTTTCTGAGTTGAACCGATAAGTACACGGACATCTCCGTTACGAACTTTTGAAAACAGCTTTGCCTTTTCCACCTCACTTGCAGCGTCATGAATGAATGCAATCTCCTTTTCGGGAATACCTTTTTCGATCAGCTTTGAACGTATATCGTTGTAAACGTCAAAACGTTCTCCGTTTTTCTTTAAATCTTCCTTTGACTGAGGAACACCAAGATCGCAGAAAACGAGCTGAGTTGATTTCTTTTCGGCAGTTTTCTCCCATATATCGAAAACGTTCTGAACGCAGGAATTGAGCTTTGTCTGAGGTTCGTCCGCAAAGTTGATATCAAAGAGACGTTGGTCAAGACCGAGTTTTCTTCCGTCTCCTGTTACCACAAGCATATTATCCTCACTTCGGGAGACAGCACCTTGATTTATTCTTTCGGCACGTTTCGCAAGATCTTCAACGACTGCTTTCTGTACTTTCGTTGGTTCGACTGAAACGATATGCTTCTCACAGTCGGGAACATCAAGATTGAGCTGATCTGCCATCTTTATATCCGCACATTCCTTGAACATAGTCACAAGTTCAGGAACGTTCGTGAATTTCAGTCGGGTTTTCATTCTCCAGTCGCTTCCGCTTGGTGATATTTCAGCTTCTGTAGATTTTCTTGTGAAATTTCCTGCCCATGCGTCAAAGCTGTTCAGTCCTGTTTCTTTCAGCAAATCGGACTGCAAATACTTCATAGTGGTGTACATTTCGGAGAGGGCATTCGTCACGGGCGTTCCTGTACTGAAAACCACTCCCTTGCTGTTCGTTTTTTCATCAAGGTACTGACATTTCATGTACAGATCCTGAGTTTTCTGAACATCGGCATTGGTTGAAAGACCTGATACATTCTCCATTTTTGTGGAAACATAAAGATTTTTAAACTCATGAGCTTCATCAACAAAAAGCTTATCTACTCCAAGTTCCTCAAAGGTTACTGCATTATCCTTAACTGTACCGTTAGTGAGTTTTTCAAGTCGATCTCGGAGTTTGGCTTTTATCGCTTCAAGCTGTTTTACGGTATAACTTTTGCTGTCTGTCTCATTGGCTGCGTCAAGAGCTGCCATTACTTCATTTATCTGATTACGGATAAATTCTTCTTCACGTTTCGATGAAAGCGGTATTTTTATAAGCTGAGAATGACCGATAATTACAGCATCGAAATTGCCAGTAGCTATTCTTGCGCACATTTGTCTGCGCTTCTGTGGCGAAAAATCGTCTGCCTTTGCCACAAGAATATTTGCATTGGGGTAAAGCTTCATGAAGTCAGAACCTATCTGTTCCGTCAGATGATTTGGTACGACAAACATAGACTTATTGTGCAGTCCGAGACGTTTTCCCTCCATTGCCGTAGCGATCATTTCAAATGTTTTTCCGGCACCAACCTGATGTGCAAACAGTGTATTTCCTCCGAAAAGTGCGTGTGCTACGGCATTTTTCTGATGTGGTTTTAAGGTGATTTCGGGATTTGACCCAAAGAAATTGAGGTAACTTCCGTCATATTCACGGGGACGAATGCCGTTGAACTTTTCATTATAAGTTTTTACAAGTTCATTACGTCTTTCGGGGTCTGCAAAAATCCACTTTTTGAAAGCCGCATTGATTTGCTTTACTTTATCTTCCGCAGCCTTTGTTTCCTTTTCAAGAATCATGGTCTTTTTGCTGCCTGTAACCGGATCGCTGACTGTTTCTGTAACGGCTACCGATTTAGCATTGAGGATTTTTTCAAGCAGCTCATATGCGTTATAATCCTTTGTGCCGAAATTCTTAGTCGATTTCAAGGAGTTGTCAAGACGGGCATTCTTTATTTTCCATGAGCCTTTTCCCGAACCCGAATAATTTACCGTGATTGCATTTGGATTTTCCTGTGCAACATTGCTGTCATATTCTTTAAAGCGAGTAGGTGTTTCAAAAAGCTCATACATGAATTGCTGAATGACTTTTGTATCAATCCATGTCATTCCAAGCTGCATATCTATTTCCGTTGCTTTCAGCGGTTTTGGTATAACTTCCGTAAGAGCCGCAATGTTATCCGCATATTCGGGATTTTCGGATATTTTAGCTTCTGCCTGAGCAATTTTCTTATAAATATTGCCTGACAGATATTCATCACTGGTCTGATAAACGGTATTGTTTTCCGTGGAAAGTTCGGGAACGGGGAAAATATCGCCGTGCAGATCATCAACTATCTTGTTTCGCTCAAAGCCTGTGAGCTGTTCCATATAGTCAAAATCAATCCTGCCCTTTTCGGACATGGATAATATCAATGCTTCATGGGACGTTTCAACGTGTTCCGCAACTTTGTGAGGACGAATGGTTCTTTCGGTGAATATTTCGGTTTTTCCTATAAATTGTCCGTCTTTCAACTTTTCGAGTGACTGTAAAAGAGGAAGTCTTACATCATTTTTGAAAGCATTGCTGTTCTGAGCTTTTCTTGAAATTCCACTCGCATTTTTGGAATTGGGAGTTTCTATCGGATTTATTCGACCGAATTTCTTTACAAACTTATCATACTTCAAAGTCAGCTCAGCTTGCAGAGATTTTATTTCACTGTCCGGTCTGTCCTCAACCTGTGCCTGTAGCAGCTCACGGACGGTTTTGCCCATACCGCACATAGCCTTGCGGCGTTCAGCAACTACTCCGTGCTGTTCACTCTCTTTCAGCGGTATCAGATTATCGTCCACACGGTAATACAGCTTATCATCAACTACTGTATAGGTCAGATTTTCAATATCAGGAGTTGCAGTAAGATATAGATCAGTTTGCTTTTCATCAAGCTCCTGCTGAAATTCAAGGGGAACATATTCGCCCTTGATGTGCTTCATAGCATTGTGAAGCTGTTCTTTAAGGTCTGCACCCTGAATAGGAGTACATACAATGCTGCCGAATCTGCCGTTGTCGGAGAGATTTCCCAAAACCATGTCAGGATTATCCGCAAAATAGCTATTGATTTTTAAACCGTCAGCATTTTCCTTTGTATGAACCCAATCGCAGGATTTGTCCATAGGCATATCGCTTATATTAAGCGGCTTTTCACGCTTTTTCAGGAAGATAATATCCGTTGATGTCTGAGTTCCTGCATTCTTCTGAAAAGCATTATTGGGCAAGCGTACTGCACCCATAAGCTCGGCTTTCTGTGCAAGCATTTGACGGACTTTTATATCTTCCTTGTCAAGTGTTCCCGTTGACGTGATAAACGCAACCACACCGCCCGAACGAACGCTGTCAAGAGACTTTGCAAAAAAATAGTCATGTATCAGCATACCGCTGTAGGCTTTGGTCTTGTCATTTACACCGTGATTTCCAAACGGAACATTGCCGACAGCCAAGTCAAACGAGCCTTTGGCAAGTTTTATTTTCTCAAAGCCATTTATAGCAATGTCAGCTTCAGGATAAAGCTTTTGGGCAATACGTCCTGATATGCTGTCTATTTCAATTCCTGCGAGATTGCTGTTTTCACGCATTTTATCGGGCATAGTTCCGAAGAAATTACCCACACCCATTGACGGTTCAAGGATTTCTCCTCCTTTAAATCCTATATTTGAAAGTCCCTCATAAATTGCCTGTGTAATGATCGGCGAGGTATAAAAAGCATCGTTTACGGTTGAACGGGCAGCTTCATATTCTTCTTCCGTAAGGAGTGATTTAAGCTCATTGAACTCTTTTCTCCACGAAGCTTCACGTTCGTCAAAGGCTTCCTGCAAGCCGCCCCAACCAACGTATTTTGAAAGAATTTCCTGTTCCTCCGGAGTTGCACGTCTGTCCTCATTTTCAATCTGCTTTAAGGTCTCTATGGCAAGCAGATTGTTCTTGAACTTGGTCTTTGCACCGCCCTCTCCGAGGGTATAGTCGGTTATGGTGAATTTCTGCGGCTTTTCAGGTGCTTTTATCTCAGATTCGGAGTGAAGCGGTTCATCAGACTTTGCCTGAATGACCGATAAAATCTCATCATCGGAAAGTGATACAAGGTCACTGAAATCAAGTACCGACAGAGCATTTTTGTTCATTTCCGCAAGGGAGTTATACTGCTCATTGCGAACGACATTGCCGTCATACTCATAAATGAGCCTGAACTGTTCCAAATCCGCATAAACCTGTATCGGGAGATCATGCTCTTCATCAGTAGTATAAGCAAGAGAAATCTTTGAAATATCAGAAAAGTCAGACGGTTCACCAAATTCACTGTCAAGATAGTCCGTAATAAGCTGCTTGGCAACATCAAGGTCAGTATGCTTATTGTTCTGTGCTTTTTCCGTAAGATATGCTTCCGCTCTTGGTAAATAAGTTTCAAGTGTGCCTGTTTCATCAGCTTTTATCGGATTGATATCAATCGTGCAGCCTGAAAGTGTAAATTCTTCATCATGAATGATATTGAAAAGCACATCTTCTTTTAGGTCAGAGTCCACTTCAATAACCACATCAATGTCAGAATCCGCATTTTCAAGCCCACGGGAGCGTGAACCTGTAACGGCTGCACCGTGAATATCAGCATTTACTCCATTCTCCTCAAAGACTTTCTGTACAAAGTCTTTGACCATATTTTCAATTTCAAGAGGTTTGAAGTTGTAGAACTTGAAATTTTCCTCAGTCTTTGCTCTGAAATCAGTAATTGCAGACGGTTCGGGAATGCTTGATACAATGCTTTCTTCCTCAATGAAATTGGGGAAATCCTCAATATCCGAAATATCATCGAATAAGGACATCTGACGTGACATATTTTTTTCTTCATCAACAATCTCTGTGCTGATAGTGGTCTTATTTTCATGCTCAAACGTCTTTTCGGGTTCATTCGTCTCAATTTCCGAGACATTGAACTTATCATTTTTAATGGAAAGATACATACTTTCAGGCGAGATCTCACCGTATGAAACAAGAATGCAATCTTTGATTTTTTCAGTATCACCTTTCAGTACAAATCCTTTATCATAATCGTTTTTTTCATCATCGAATTCATTGTACTCGATACGGAGGTCTCTGATTTTACTGTTCTGAACATTCTGAGCTATAAAAGTTTCTGCTGTTTCGTCCGCAATCGTGAGGTGAATTATATCATGATTCTCCAAAGCTTCATATATTGCTTTGTTTTGTTCATGGTCAGCATTGCGCAGTTCTTCAACGTTGCCTATATATTCAAAGTCATATTCCTTGGCGAATATATTCTTATCACAGCTGATTGCACCGTTTTTCATGCAAAAAGCAGTATCATTCAGGTCATATGTGCCAACTTCCAAACGATACTCTGAGCTTAATTCAACAACGCCGTATCTTTCTGAAAGTTCGGGATTTTCCCTGTCGGGAGCGATTTTTATAACATCTCCGACATTCAGCGTAATTTCGGGTTCAGCCTTTGAAATTATTTCAAAGCCTTTTTCATTCATTTCTTCCTGCCAACCGTCATACGCATATACATCACTTGTGCCGAGCAGAATTCCCCCGTAATCGGGAGCGTCCAAATCCTTTAAACTGATACGCTTTTCATCTATCTGCTCAACTTCTCTGCGTTTGCCGTCATAAAGAATAACATCTCCCACAGACAGATCATCAACAGTAGGTCTTGATTTATCAGCGTTTATCAGCTCGTGCATTTTTTCATAATCTTCGGGAGACATACTGCCGTCAGCGACATAAGGATTAAATTTCTCATCTGCGCCCTTGCTGTAGTTCTCCGAAAAGGGAAGTCCCTGTTCCTTGGCAAACTGACGTGTTTTTTCAATCTGCTGTTCTCTTTCTGTGAGAGTTATATCCACATTTTCGGCTACGACAGCCTGAATATGTTCTTTTATGCTGCTGTCATTCTGAAAGCTTTCCCAAAGCTGTGACATTTCAGAGACGGAATATCCAATGTCACGGCTATTTGAAATAGCCTCTGCCCAAATCCTGTCTATACCGCTGTTGACTTCAAGGCGGTAATTCTGTTCATCGGAGTTTCTGTGAGCATTGAAAATCTTATTATCTTCAGATAAAATATTTGAAGCGATTTCTATAAATTCGCTTTGAGAGAGTGTAACATCATTGTCGGGAGAGGAAACACTTGCAATAATACTGTCAAGAGCTTCTTTTTGCGGCTTGCTTACGGTAATTGTTGCCGTATCTCCCTTTATAACGCCCGAAAACTTCACACCTTGCTTTTCAAGCTGATCTGCGACTTCGGCAGCTATATCCTTGCTGATTTTGGTGTAGGTCTTTTCGGGAATATATCTGAATGTAGTATTGCCGAGAATGATATCTCCGTTTTTGGAGCGTTTGGAATTTTCAAAGCCGTCAGAATGTTCCTTTGGCTGCTCATCGGGAATATCAGCCGATAAATCAGAAACGGCAGAAACCTTTTCAGGCTCTGCCGCTTCATCTTTTATATTGCGTAAACTGTTACCGGAAGTATCTCTTCCTCCGCTTCTTTCCTGTATCTCTCCGACAACTGGAGTATCTGAAGATATTTGCCCGAGAGAAGTGCCGCCTTGTACTCGTCCGACTGTTTCTTCTTCTCTATGATATTCTCCATCAGCTCCAAGACTTTCTCGTTCATTTCCTCGCAGTGTTGCGTTATATCCCCGTTCAGCATTATCGCTTCTATCAGACACGGTGTCTGCCATATGAACTTCAATCTCAGAATGCCGTACTTGCCCATCTCGGCTGTCGGTCTCGGTTCGTGTATCTCTATCAGCGGTTCGTATGTCAGATTCTCCTCGTTGAGTTTGCTCCACTCGTTCAGTTCCTCGTCGTACTCGTACTTCATTGCGTGTTCCCGATAATCCGCTACCCAGATCCACTCCACGCCGTTCTCGTCCGTAAAGTTCTGCCCGATCTTCTCTTGATTTACTGTTACCACTTTGTTCCTGTTCATTCAGATCATTCCTTTCAATTATAGCTGATAATTCCTGACCGCACCTGTTAAGCACGATTCCAATATTGGCGATTTCTCTTACAGAAAGGTTTTCTATGCCCGAAAATCTTTCTGTATTCTCGGAAATGTCAAGTTGATACTGTTTGCAAAATTTGTATTCGGCAGTCTCCCTGAAAAGTCTTTTCTGCTCATCGGAAAATGAAACGTTATCGGATAATCTGTCAATCACGGAGTTAAGTTCGGATTTAAAATTGTCCTTATGTGCGTCAGGTATTGCAACACGTTCAGGCTCTTTGGGGAAAGCAGTCTGACTTGTATCAAAGAGGTATGTTACAGATTGCTTTCCGCTTTTATCTCGTGAAAGCACAGGTATTCCTTTTTCATAGCGATTAACGTGATTTCCGTCATTTGTTTTCCACTCGTCGAATTGTCTGCAATCTGTAGCCTTTGAATTACGGGCGTGTATAATCAACTTTGACGAAAATTCAAATTCGCTTTGATTTTTATTAACCATTACTTTTGCCGAAAAGTCAAGAAAATCTCTCCATGTATCGGCTGATTCCTGCACTTTTCGTATTTCGGAAACATATATTGCCTGCGCTTCGCTAAGCTTATCATTTGGCATTTCTATTCCTCCATTCTATTGTAGCACATTAAAGCGATAAAGTCAAGGCTTTTTTGCCTTGACTTTATCTTTTGGCATTTTATACAAAGTATATTAAATGCTTAAATCATGCTTTTTGTTATTGCTCTTTTCAATATCCTCGTTCGATTTTTCGGATAAAGGCTTAAAATCATTGCTCATTATCCTACTTCGTGATAAGAGAGGTTCATCGTGTGAATCCTCACGTTCCTGTTTGACAGGCTTTTCGGGAGGAAGATTGTTAAGCATACCGTCAAAGTAGTTATCGTTTTCTTCAAGCAAATCCTCCAGTTCACGCAAAGGGTTCTCTTTCTCCTTATTCTTCTGCGGCTTTATTTCAGGCTCGGCAGGCTTAATTATTTCGGGCGGCTCAATATCCGCAATTTCGCATATTCTTTCGGTGAGCTGTTCAGCGGCAATATTGCCGTTATTCTGTTGAAATTCAGAAATAATATCCGATTTTATATCCACGGGAAGTCTGTTAAGCTCAGACAAGGCAATGCCCGTAACGGCTGCCACCGCAGTAATTATTTTCTGCTCGGTATCTTCCGTCACATTCGGCTCTTGTTCTTCGGGTAAGCGTTCCCGTTCCATAACAGGATCTATCTTTTCCTCACGGTCAACAGTCTTTTCTTCCATTACTTCCGCTATGGCTTCATTTCCTGCTTCTACGGAAACAGCAACAAAGTTGTTGATTATGCCTTTTTCTTCCTGATTATTGGCATTTACAAGCTGTTCGTTTATTTTATCGGCAGTCTTGGCAACTGATGTTTCCACTTCCGATTCTGTAAATCTGCCGTTTTTCATATCGTCCAAACTGCCGTTAAGCTTGTTCAATCCCTCAATTTTGGAAGATAATACGTCAGCCTTTTTCCTGAGAGAATGTATTGTTTGTTTGATATTAAGCCTTTCGCTATGGGGAATTTCGGGAGAACTGTATTTAGCCGAGAGCATATCAATTCGGGTATTGGTCTTGTGCAGCTTATTTTCGAGACTTTCACGGCGGACAGCAGAAAGGTTTTCAAGTCCTGTTATAAAGCCGGTATGCCTTTCGACTTTATCCTTACTGCTTAGAGCCGAAAAAAAATCCTGCACCTTGTCAATCGTATCAATTTTTCTGTTGACCTTTCCGAGTTTTGAGGTAACTTTATCTTTTTTGGCGTTCTGAGCTTCTATTTTAGCTTCATGCTTTGGAATCTTTTCAGTTTGTATCTGCTCAATTTTAGCCTGCTGTTTGGAGATTCTTCTATCAATAAGCTTGCCGATCGGTGTATTGCCAAAGGCAAGCTTGAAAGCAGCCGATGTTTTCAGAGACAGCTCAATATCCGATATTTTATCATTCAGCTTTTCAATGCGCTGCTGTCTGTCCGCAATTTTACTGTCAATGCGGTCAATCTTGTCAAGTAAATCGGCTCTCTTATGTTCCTGTCTGTTTTTTGCAGATGAAAGCAGAAAATTCACTTTCTGCTCTTGGCTCATTTCTGATAAAGCCTTGTCGCTAACAGCTTCATGATTTTCTTTCCGAGGCTCAGGATTTGAGACTGTCTGCTCAGACTTTACTTCTTTCGGGATATCGGGTACGGAAAGCTCCTGTTCTTCTCTCTTTCTGAGTAAGGCTGTTTCTTCACGGATCATTGCATTTACTTTATCGACATTATCCTTTGAAGCGGCTATGACCAAACCGTCTTTTGCAAATTTTCCCGAAAACTGAATGTTTTCATGCTGTAAGCGGTCAAAAAGATTTACGGCGATTGACGGTTCAATGTTAGTAATATGCTCCTTATCGGGGATTTTGCTGTATCCTGTATTTCCAAAAATAACAGATGATTGAATTTCTGACGGCTCTTTTTTCTCTGATGGTGGAATTTCAGACTTCACTGGATTGGCTATTTCAGGCTTCACCGAGTTTGTAATCTCAGGTTTATCTGAGATTTCTATTTCGGGTTTCTCCGAGTTTGGAATTTCAGGCTTTTCTGAGTTTTCGATTTCGGGTTTCTCTGTACTTGTGATTTCCGGCATAATATCATTCCTTTTATTTTCAGTAGCTGCTGTCTTGGTTTCAATATTCACATCATTTTGTTTCTGTACAACTGTTTCGGGCGATCTGACCGTTATGGGCGGCTCTTTGTAAAATTTGGGATCGTTATTGAATTTTACAAGCTCATCATTATAGTCATGAGCAAGAGTAGCTCTCATATCATTTACCTCATAACCTTTTTCACGGAACTTTTTCATAATGTTCTCCATGCCGCTTTTTCCTGCTTCATCATTATCAAAGCATATATTTATGGTTTTAACATCATGTGTTTTACAGAACTGTTCTAAGGCATTATCAATTCCTGCGCCGCCTGTTGATATGTAGGTCTTTTCCTTATATGCTCCGCTGCCGTTGAATTTATCCTCCAACGCAGCAAGGCTAAGTGCGTCTATGGCAGCTTCCGCAACATAAACGGTATCGGTACTTTTGCCCTCCAATTTAAAAGCAAATTTTTTATCGCTGCCCGAACAGTCTCGCTTGAACGGTTCTTTTCCGTCAGGAGTAAATGTTCCACGCCTTGCGGCATATTTGGCTTGCTTATTATCGTCATATCCGACAAATACAGCATTTCTTCTTTCGTCCTGATAAATCGTGCCATTTTTAAGACAGTCATTCACGATATTTGCAGGAATGCCCCTTGTTTTTGTGAGATAAGCATATACATTCTTTGAAGTATCGGATTTTTCGGGCAAATTAAGCTCTTTGGAAACACTGTTTATAGGTTCTGATATATGCTGATGAAATTTTGGCTTTTCGGCTCTTTCGCCATGCGGACTTTCACCAAGTATGAGCTGCATGGAGGATTGGAAATCAAGGTTTCTTATCTCTTTGCACCAGTCGAGAGCTGAAAGCGGCTTTTTACCGGTCTCAGAGTTATAGAAAATTCGGTTTAAATTTGTATCAACTGTAAGTGAGGACGGCTGTCCTGTTTGCTCTGGATTTTGGCACTTTAAATATCTTCCATGCTGCTGAAAAACGTATCCCTCAGTTTTTTCAAGAAACGTGCGGACATCAACATTTTTTGCACGTTCTACCTGTTCGTCAGTAAATTTTGGCATATTAACTCCTTTCGCTGTGTGTCATCATGACACACGAAATACATAAGCTGTCAGTTAAATGTATGGTCATTCAGACATTTCCACCGAAAACGTCTGTCGTTTGGAATGATTATATTCAAATCTTCAAGCTGAAAACGCTTGTCAAAGTCATGAACGGTATGATCGGGTTTAAAAGTAATTGGCGAGTCCTTATCCCATTGCATAAGAAGTTCCCAAAGGTCAGGATAGCTGTGTCTCAGCAGCCGAAGCTGTTCAACACTTTGGTTATGGCAAAACCAACACCCACCACGGGTTGATGATTCATATATCGGTGAAAGCAGATCATTCTTTTTACACCAGTCATAACACATTTTTTCCGTCCATTTTGCGGCAACAAGCGGAGATAATTTTTTCGCCGATAAAACTTTAAATCTTTTGGGTTCATCATAGGCTATTCCAATATAGGAAACAGCATTTTTATCAATTTTATTTAAAGCTGCAACTTTAAGCTTGCTGTTGCACCAAGCACCTTTTATCATTGGAAAGCCGTTTATATGCCCTGAATTTATGCTTTTTCCTTTGTTTTTTACATAATGATAAAAGATTTCCTCATATGTAATTCCTGCTGAAACGTGTTCAACGGTTATTCCGTATCGTTCTTTTATGATTTTATCGGCTTTATCCTTAAATTCCACCATTGGCGGCAAATCGGCAGGAATAGTTTCAGTTGCCCATATTTCAGCGTGAATTATACGGTCAAGCTGCCACCCCAATTCAGCAATAGCTCCCAAACAGGCAAGACTGTCCTTGCCATAGCTCAAAGAAAGAATATATTCCATTTTTTCAGTCCTTTCATTTTATTTCGGAATAAAACCGAGAATATGCGCTATAACGTCCACAGTCCACCCGTTTCCGATACACTTGTATCTCTGAGTATTGGACACTCCCTCCGTGTAATTATCGGGGAGAGTTTGCAGACGTTCCGCTTCTATCGGGTAAAGCTTGCGTATGATATAATCGCCGTCAGGCAAGTCAATTTTGTATAATCCTGTTTTTGCTCCGCCGCCTCCGCCATTAGCTTTCATTGAAACAGATTTTCCGTAAACAGAATAAATTCGTTCGCCCAAACCGCCTTTTCCAATATGTCCTATCCTTACAGGCACGGCGACCAAATTGTTATATACAAAACTGTCACTTGCAGTAAAAGTAGGGCATTTTCCTTGTTTTATACCACCTTTGTTGTATCCGTGTCCCCTCTGTAATACGACTGGTTCGGCAATCATAGTATGCCTATGGCGTTTAAGTGTGTCCTTAAACGTTGCGCACTGACACCTTGTTGTATAAGCGTAGGACTTATCCTGCCACGGAATACCGCTTACCAAAATATCTTTCAGATAAATTTCCTTATCCTGCGGCTGTGTGATATTGGGAATGTTTGTCCAATAACATCTTTTTCGTTGCTGCGCAGATACCAAGGCAGAGTTTATCATTATCGGCTCAACTCCCAAGAATTTGGATATTTCATCTTTGATATTCTTGTGTATGCTGTTATTATTTTCATACAGAAAATACTTTGAATTACTTTCTTCCAATGCCCGAACATACTGCATGAACAATCTGAATCCCTCTCCGTCAGCAGTTGTTTCTCTTCCTTTTTTGGCTACGCTCCAGTATGTACACGGTGAACCGCCGATAAGCAGATCGCAGTTCTTGTATTTTCTGAAATTTCCGTAAAAAACATCACCGTGATAATCAATTTCGGGATAATTTCTTTTTGAAATTGCTGTGGCGTATTTGTCAATTTCATATGCGTGATACTTTTCGACAAGTATTCCCGAACGTTCAAGTGCAACCATTCCGCAGGAAATACCGTCGAATAAGCTTAAAACGTGCATAGGTCATCTCCTTTGTACAAACGAAAAGGGAGCATACATATGCATACTCCCTTAACGTCATTTTAAATTTTATTGCAGAGATCAGTAGTAGATCGGTGACTGTCTGAGTTCCTTGTCGGCAGTAAGAACCGTCACACCCTTTCCGAAAGACTTTTCGGATATATCGGTGATATTCTCATTGATGATTACGGTATTTGCTCCGACAGTTTTGGCTATGTTATAGCCATTGATTGCAGTAACAGGCTTTCCGTTTATGTGTGACGGAAGTCTGAGCGTTCCGTTGAACACAAAGCTTCCGAGAACATTTGACGTAGGATAATCCTTTATCTTTTCTGAATGCATGGGGGAGCAGCCTGTTATCGTAAGTTCACCATTGTCATTTTCCGACCACATGATTACGACAAATTCAAGTGAGAAAGAATTCTCGTATGTAGCGGAATAATTTTCCCTCTCAAAAACTGTTCTTTCTGCTGCCGAGCAATTCATTGCAGGAATAGCGGATATTCCCATTGCTGCCGAAAGTGTGAATGCGAGTGCCTTTTTTGTGATTTTCATGATTTTTTCTCCTTTGTTTTTATATTCTATAACCCCTAAAGGGTCATATTCTGAAAAGAATGTGTGTCACGGTGACACAGGAGGTTATTTCTGCCCTATGATTTCCAAAGTGATTGAAAGGACAAGATAAGCGAATCCTCCGTATTTCAGAAATGCCGAGAAAAATTTTGAAATGCGTATTTTCTGCTCACATTTCATTTTCTCTGTTGGAGACATGGTTTTGCTGTTAGCTTCAATAGCTTTTATCTGAGAATTTTTCGTTTCATTAAGTATCATTGAAGAAATCTGACAGATCAGAAAAAGAATTACTGTGCTTGTCATAATTTTTCATAGCTCCTTTCTGTGTCACCGTGACACATTTTATGTTGCCGATTTGGTTTTCCATTGAAAATATATTTTCCCCTGATAGTTATTTTCAATGATTTCAGGTACAACAACAGTCTTTTTTCCGCCTGCGGTATAAGAAATCTCTTTTCCGCTAAGAAGATTTTTAAGTTGATTTTCTGTCAGCTCCTTGCCGTAAACCTTGCCAACATTCATTCCGCACTTGTTTTTGCAGTGGAAACCATATTGACCGCCGATAATATCTCCGCCGCATTTCGGACACTTGCCCAAAGCTGTGCTTTCACTTTGTGCAAAGACAAGATTGACGTATTTGCCCGTATCTTCAAGGCTGAAATCTGCTGTATATTCCTTACCGTTTTTGGAAACAGCTTTAAGTGTTGTTTTTCCGAGGGATAGAAGCTCCTCCATTTGCTTTGCCGAAACTGTAGTATTCGGATATTTCTGATTTTTCCATACAGAAAAACCGCAGCCGTCCTTACCGCTTTCGCAATAGTAGTTCAGCTTTCCCTCTATAATATTCTTTCCGCATCGTGGACACTTGCCCAAAGATGACCTGACGAAACCGCTGCCCTCTGCACTTTCGGAATAGTTCTCCGTAAGCTTTCTGACGAAGCTCTCAATTTCATTCATAAAGCTGTCCGGAGAAGCCTGTCCTTTTTCCATATGTTGAAGCATTGTTTCCCAAACAGCAGTAAGTTTTGGTGACTTGACTTCATCGGGAACAACTTCAATGAGCTTGATTCCTTTTGCTGTCGCATTGATTTTCTTCCCATCACGGACAATATATTCTCTTTTTTCGAGATTTTCGATTATATCCGCTCTTGTAGCCGGAGTTCCCAAGCCTTTTTTCTCTACATCGGAATTTTCATCATAGTCGGTATTTCCGGCTGTTTCCATTGCTTTGAGCAATGTATCTTCTGTGAAAGCTTTTGGCGGTGAGGTAAAGTGTTCCGCTGTTTTTGTGCTGACATTTTCAAAGCACTGACCCTCTGCTATTTCAGGAAGCATTACTTCTTTCTCCTCAACTTTTTTCTTGGTCAGGACTTCTTTCACATGGCTCTCGATCACCTTGAAATCATAGGCAGTGAGAATTTTCTTTCCTGTTGCGTAAAATTCTGAGCTTGTAGCACTTTCAGATGTTACCGAAACCTTTACCGATTCATACCTGTGCGGTTCTGATGTTGCGATAAGAAGCTTTGCGGAAATAAGCAAAAGAATATTTTTTTCACCTGTCGGAAGTGCGGCAAGGTCAGCTTTTTTTATTTCCGCTGTCGGAATTATAGCTGTGTGGTCGGATACCTTTGAATTGTTTAAACACCTTTTAACTCCTGAATGGTCAGTGTTTTCAAAGCTTATTCCGCAAGATAACTGAGGGAATGTATTTCTGATACAATTAAGCATATCCAAAGCAGTCTGTTCCATATCCTCGGTCAGATATTGACTGTCGGTTCGTGGATATGTAGCCAATTTTGCGTCATAAAGAGACTGCAAATAGTTCAAGGTCTGCTTTGCCGTATATCCGAAAAGTTTGTTTGCTTCTCTTTGTAATGTGGTCAGGTCATAGAGCTTTGGCGGATTTACGGTCTTTGTTTCTTTGGTAACTGCTGTAACCACAGCACTTTTCCCGTTACATATTTCCGCAAGATTTCTTGCGAAGCTTTCATCATCAATTCTTGCCGTTGCAGCGATAAAATCTCCGCAGTCCATTTCGACCGTGTAATATTTCTGCTTCACAAAATGCGCTATATCATAATCACGCTGAACCACCATTGCAAGCACGGGTGTCTGAACACGTCCCACGTTCAGAGATGTTCTGTAACGGTTTGAAAACAGACGTGAACCGTTCATGCCTACAAGCCAGTCTGCCTTAGCTCTGCACAATCCTGCGGAAAAAAGATTATCAAATTTGCTGTACGGCTGTAAATTGTTCATTCCCTCACGGATAGCGGAATCCTCCATTGATGATATCCACAAACGCTTTACAGGCTTGTGGCAGTCGAAGTAATTGTACACATACCTGAAAATACATTCACCCTCACGTCCTGCGTCCGTAGCGCAAATGATTTCATTGACAGAATTGTTAAAAATAAGTTCTTTCAGAGTTTTAAGCTGCCGTATTTTGCCGTTGTCCGCTTCAAAAATCCACTTCTGCGGAATTATCGGAAGATTATCAAACGTCCAGTATTGTTTATACTGTTCGCCGTAGCTGTCGGGAAGAGCAAGACCTACAAGATGTCCCTGACACCATGAAATTATGTAATCATCGCCCTCTAAATAACCATTCCGTATAGCTTTTACACCAAGGACTTTAGCTATTGTCTCTCCGACACTCTTCTTTTCTGCGATTATGAGCTTCATTCGTTATCTACCTCCAAATTTTTTGATAAGAAAAGTCCGCCCCACAATAAAACAGGGCGGACTGATGTGTCACGGTGACACACTTTATATCCACAATTCACGATTGAGAGAAAAAGCAGTCTCCAAATTGTCCATATCATAGCTACAGCTTTTCTTGCTGTATGACTGTATTTCATCACTGGTTATTGATTTAATGCTGTCCGATGAATATTCGACCACATTGCCGTAAATGTTTTTCGCAGTGATTCCGTGGTATTCAGACAGATGTTCTGAGAAGCTTTTGAAGTCTGTAACTTCTTCATCTCCCAAGGTATCGGAAATTGCTTTGATAACGGCATTCACTTGGCGGTGCTTTCTGTAGTAACAGCATAAAACAGCTCCGGCAAATGCGCCCAAAGCGGTAATTATCTGCACTTTCAAGGAATTATTCTTCTTCATAGGATTCCTCCGTCTCATCATTTTCATAGATTTCGGGTTCTTCCTCTGTGTAATCATCGGAAGTGTTTTCCGAATCATCATCGTCAAACTTTTTCTTGCCGCCCGATACTTTCTTCTTTGCGATAAATATAAATATGATAACACCAACACCGCCGACTATGTAAAGAACCATATTGCTGTTTTTCTTTTTCGTATTTCCATCATTCGCTTTTTCAGTATCGTCTTTTTCGGTTTTGGAAGCTTCCGTTTCGGTTGTCTTATTGTCCGATTCTAATTTAAGTGCCGTTGTTGTGCTGCTGCCCTCAAGAAGATATTTCAGGTCTGCCGTATCAACGGTATTGAGGAAGTAAACATTCTGATTATCATTTTCATAGTCAATGACAATATAGAAAACGTGTCCGTCCCGTGTTGTGACTGTAATAAAATCACGTTCTTCGGGGGTCTTTTCAGCCTTTTCAACGAGATAACCGTTAGGTTCTGTATTTGGAGCAGCAGTGGTCACGGTTGTTGTAGTCGTTGTGGTCTGAGTGGGAGCTGTCGTTGCCTGCTGAGGAGTGATGCCCGAACTCGAAGATGATGAAGCATTGCTTGCTTTAGGCTGTGCCTGAAGCGTATTTATAAGGCTGTACAGATCGTTGAGAGACATCTGCAAACCGTCAATTTCTCCGTTCAGATTCTCAACATTGCCGTTCAAGCCGTCAATGTTGTAACCGTTGTCCTCAAAAAGCTGTCTGATCTCATCAATCTGAGCCTGCATATCCTCATTGTTTCTGAGAAACTCCTCCAGAGAGACAGTTGCGTCCTCAGAAGTATCTTCAATAACTTCCTCGGAAGTTATTTTCGCCTGCTGTTCTTCCTGCCCTGTTGCCCAAGCGGTTGTCGGCAGAACATTTACAAGGGACAGAGCTATGAAAAATGATAAGATTTTGGTTTTCATATTATTTTTTCTTCTCCTTTCAGGTCACTCATTGGCTGTGACTTTGCCATATCTGACGGCGATTTCTTTACAGAAGTCAAGTCCGAGATCATTTCCTGAATATCTTCTACAGATAGATCAGCATTACGGATAATAGAAATTATCTCCGTGTTCTCGGCTTCAAGTTTGGCTTCTTTCAGAGAAGCCAACTTCTCTTTCTTTTCCGCAATCTGAGCTTCAAGCTGCTGTATTTCAGCAGAAAGCTTATCGACCTTTTTCCTTGTTGGTGAAGTGCTTTTCATATAAAATTTCCTTTCAAATCAATCTGAAAATATAAATAGTGGGTTGATATAGTTTCCGTCTTTGTCAATAACGGTAATCTTTAGTGTATTGCCCGTTGCCGTGGAAATGGGTGTACCTTTTACTCCCGTTGATACATTCGGGACGGCTGCACCCTCATAGTACAGAGTTCCATATTTTTTGTTATAAACCGAAAATCCGTTTTCGGTAGCGGTTATTTCTCCGTCCATGCCGCAAATAATTTGCTGCCCCGGCGAGGAGTAAAGAACTATGCCGTTTTCAAGTGACATATCGCCGTAAATATCATTGTTATACCCCGGATATCGTGCTATCTCTGCTTCTGCGTATGGTGTTTTAAGCTCTTGGTGTCCCATGTTATACTCAAAATATCCGTCAAACAACTCCTGTTCATCTTCATTCATAGCCAATACACGGTTATAAATCAACTTGTCAAAATTATTGTCTAACCAACGCAGATCTGTATCCGTCCAATAACTGTCAGGCACGTCCATTGCATTTTCCTTTATGGCGTATTCAAGAATATAGTAGTCATATTCAAAATAATCCTGCTGCTGTTCGGTATATACCCAGTATTCCTGATATTCACCGTCAATGTAGTCGAATACAAGTGTTATCTGCCAAAAGTTTTGGAAAGTTATAGTCTGCATATCGTCATACTCTGTAGTTTGCCCATTCTCATCGGTATAAACGCCGACACAATCAAGTGTGTTTTCGATATATCCGTTAATTATAGGCAGTTCAATATGGGTGTATGTGTTTGCATAGTGCGTATATAATTCCGATTTCAGAGGGTTTGGAATATCTGCACCCTCCGGACGTTCCAAATTATATTCTGACGAGCCAAGAGCGGAATAATAAGTATTTTCATTTCTGTAAGTTACTGTTGTAACATTTTTCCGTATCTCATGTACTTCGTTTGTATAAAATTCATACTGTGAATTGAAAACGTCCTCAATATATGGTTTTGCCTGTTCAAAATTCCAATCGTCCCCACCATTGTCGCTTAGTGCTTTTACAGCAACATAGGGCACAAGCTTTTCGGGAGAATGAGAAATTTCGTTTATTTCCGTAAGGCAGACATACTTATTGTAATCGACATAATAGCTGTCGATATTTTGGTGCATATGTATCATATTCTTTGCAAGTTCCGTATAATAGAGGTCACATTGTCCAAGATCTACGGTACTGCAAGGACTGATAAGTATTTCTGCTGCCGTTCCCATTCCCGATTCTATCGGAGTTCCGCCGCTGCACATTGTAAGACTGAACACAGGATAAAGTATCATAAGTGCTATTATAGCGAGGATTACACCGACGCCTTTTGCCTTTCTTGCAGCAAATCTTTTTAAATCTTCCAAAACCTCAGAAACGGCGTTTTTCTTTTTCTTTTTATAGACTTTTTTCTGATGTTTCTTTTTTATTTGGTTCTTTTGCTGCTGTTTGCTGTCGGACTTGGAACTTTTCTTTTTATTTTCGGGTGGTTTACTGTCGGGGGATTTTTCATATGGCTTTACGCTTTCAACTGCATTTTCAATGCCCTTTATATTTTCAAGCTTATGAAGCTTTTTTTCATAATGCCTTTCTGTCAAATCCCTTTCCTTTTTGTCAATCGCTTTAATAAGTCGTGTTGCTGACTGTGAAGCCGTTATTGCAAAATTTGCAGCTTCAACACCTGAGTTATCTCCGCCGTCTCTCATTGCCTTACGGCGCATACTCATACCGACATCACGAACAGCCAGTCCCTCAAGACCTTTTCTTGTTTCCCATGCCGTCATAGGGGTAGGTTCAGTAACGTCCACCCTTGTAAGCATAACTTTGGAAACGACCTTGCCCTTTTGGGGAATGAACACCTTTTGCCGCTTGAAACGGTATTTGTGATTCTGAACGGATTTCAGCTTGCGTTTGGTTTTCTCGATATCCTTTTCGGTTTTGGTCAGCTTTGGCTTTTCATAAATGATTTCATCTGTCTGAACCTCCGAAACAGGTATTCCTTTGCTTCTTTTGTAACTTTCAAGCCGTGCTTTTGCCGCTTCATATTCTTTTCTTGCATTGTATGCAGAATAATCGGCAGCCTTTTTTTCTTCGTTAAGGCTGTCCTTTGTTCGCTGATATTTGCTTTCCTCTTTTCCTGCAAGATAACGTGAAACGTTCGTATCGGTAATATCATTTCCGGCTTTATCTCTCCTGACAGCCTTTTTATACTTTGTATGCTCATTGAGAACCTTGTAAACGTCTATGGCTCTGACACCAATAACGTAGGCTGCCTGAGTGCTCTCATTTTCGGAGATACCTTTGTGAATTTCCTCATACAGTTTTTCCTTGGCAATTTCAATAGTAAATTTATTTACGCTTTTTGCCGTATTGACAGCGAGAGTTTCCATTCCTTTTGCCACCGAAACAGTTCCCGAAGCAACTGTTTTCAAAGGTTTAGGAACATTAACTCCCTCAATTTTGATTTTATCGCCCAAATCGGAAATCGAATGGATAACGCCGCCCTTATCGGAAATATCCTTAACGATTTTTGCAGGAATCACTATCGGAGCGGATACAATTTTGGCTGCGTCCGCAATACCTCTGCCAACAGAGCTTTCGGAGACTTTTTTTGCAAATTCTTCTGTCTTGTCCACAAGCTTTGCGGCTGCCTGAATCGGAACGATTATTGGCTTTCCGACTGTATTAAGGAATGGATTGTTTACTTCCGTGCTGAGTTCAAGTTTCCGATAGCCGAACAGATTGAATGCAATGTATTTTTTTCTGCTGCTCGGCTTTTTTAAATCTTTTGCCGAATTTACCGAAACCGTCTGATTGCCGTTATCGGTAAAACCGACTTTATACCCGACCTTACCCGTTTCGGAATCAAACTGTCGTTTTATTGTCAGAGTTCTGCGCTCTTTAGGTTTAGCTTCACGGCTGAAAGAGTATGAAACACGTCCGTTTACATCAACCTCACGGCTGAAATCCGCACCTGTCTGTTCCTTATATCCTATCGCTTTTTCGGCAAGCTTCTGTTCAAAGGCTTCATCAACTGACTTGATTTTCCTGTCAATGTCATCTACAGACATTTTGGCAGTTTTAAGCTTACTTTCGGCACTTTTAACGGCAGCTTCCAGTGCTTCCAACTGTTCATCACGGCTGCTCAAATCACTCACCTCAAATCATACTTTCCTGCGGTTTGGTGGACATAAGTCTGTACAACTTTGTATCTGTCGGGAATTGGTTATTAAATGGCAAAATACTTCCGCCATAGTAGATCAGACCGCTGCCCCTCGGCACAGTGCTTTCTATGTACTTCTGCTGTGAGGGGGATATTTCCAGCTTTTGAGCCAATACATCTACATCTCCGCTTGCCTGTTTAAGCATTATAACGAATGATGAATTGTCAAAGATTGATTCAACCTCTTTTGATGACAGAAAGTCATTAACGTTCTGTGTAAGTCCTGTAGGAATGCCGCCCCATTTTCTGAAACGTTTCCACATTTCTACCGAATACTTTGCTGTCTGTTCCTCTTTAAGCAGAAGATGAAATTCGTCCATATAGTACCAAGTGGATTTCTTTCCTCTGTTCATAGACACTCTGTTCCATACCTGATCCTGAACTATCAGCATACCGAGCTTTCTGAGCGTATTTTTCAGCTTTTTGATGTTGTAACAGATAATTCGGTTGTTCAAGTCAACATTTGTGCGGTGATTAAAAATATTGAGTGATCCGCTGACATATATTTCAAGGGAATTTGCCACACGTCTTGCATATTCCTCTCCCGTATCGTAAAGAGCTTTCTGCAAATCGCCTAAAATCGGCATATTTGCCTTAAACTCCTCCTCGGAAGAATTTTCGGTTTCGGAGAAAAAGTTCAGATACAGATTTCTTACACAGCGGTCAATAATCGAAATTTCCTGCGGGTCAAGACCGTTTCTTCCTCCGGCAACAAGCTCGCAGAGAGAAATGATAAATTCCGATTTTACGCCGATAATATCGTCCTCACCGCTGTTTCGGTCAATATCCATAGGATTGATATAGTCCGAACTGTCAGAAGAAATTTCAATGACCTGTCCATGAAATTCTTTGACAAGAGGGTGGTACTCATCTTCAGGGTCACAAATCATAATATCATCGTTTGTAAACAGAAATACGGGTGTTATTTCGCATTTTACTTCAAATGATTTACCGCCGCCCGGAGTACCCAAGACTATGCCGTTGGGATTATCCAACTGTTTTCTGTCAGCCATGATGAGGTTATTTGAAATCTGATTGATTCCATAGTACACGGCTTCTCCGTCCATGAAAATCTCTTTTGTGGCAAACGGCAGAAAAATAGCCGCCGAACTTGTGGTCAGACGGCGTTCTATTTCAATCCTATTTTCGGCGAGCGGAAGAATTGAAGCCAGTCCAAGATCCTGTCTGTAGTCAAGGGGAATGAGTTGTGAATTGGCTTGCAATACTATTCGGTTCAGTCTGTCATTGCAGACACCGAGCATTTTGCTGTTTTTGGCGAAATTGGTCACAAGAATAGTGACAATGAACATTCTCTCGTTTTTGTTTTCCAAATCATCAAGCATTATTTCAAGCTCTCTGATGTAGGTTTTCATGTCGGGAGGAAGAATATCCATGTCATAGCCTTGCTGAGCTGCCTTTTTCTGCTCATCGACTTTCATCTTTTCAACGTTGGACAATTTCAATTTGACGAATTTCTTTGCTTCAAGATTATCTACAGCAGTAAAGTGCATATTGAATGCAATCGGATTTTCGGTGTCCATAAGGTCTGAAAGGAATCTGTCTGACATTTCTGATGCAAGAAGATTTATTGAAAATGTTGAACCGCAGAATTTTCCGCATTTGAACTCGTCCTTTTTTGAAAAATTAAATGATGACGGTGCTATATAGTCTTTTGGCATAAGTCCTGCTTCTGCCATAGTGTCAAAATTGCAAAGGAACGGTTCATCGGAATACTGATGAAGCATTTTATACATTGCAAACAGTCTTTCTTCTCCGTTTAAGGGTACGGCAGCCACACCAAATGATTTAAAGGTGCGGATAACATCTCTTTCAATGCCGATAAGCTGCTGACGTGCCTTATTGACATTTTTCTCCCTTACGGAAAAAGTAATATAATTTACACGAATGAATCCGTTATTGCCCTTGGCGAGCTTATCTCGGAGCATATCGCAGTATTCCTTGCGAATATCGTTGTATTCGTCATTACGTTCCGGCAGTCTGATAACGTCCTCAAAATCATCATCGTTGGTAACATTCACGACAGATATCTGAAATTTTACGTTACTGTCAAAGCAGTTCAGTAGATTGCAGTATTTGGCGAAAATGTTCTTCTGCTTTGAAATTTCCGCTATTTCATAATCTGCGTCATAAAACTGAACTGTTTTGCTGTAACGTGTTTCCGTTGGCTTATTTTTGCCAAACAGATAATTTAAGATTGAAAAACGTTCCGGTTCGCTTGCTATGGCAATGCCGTCCTTAGTCATATAATCAAACGGTATAGACTGCTGTGCTGTTTGCGGCAGCTTGACAGCCTGTTTCCTTTTGTTTTTTGCCGAAACCTGTTTTTTCACAGTTTCGTACTCGGATTTTGAAAGGGGAACGGTATTTTTACTTTTTGCTCTTGACTTTTTTGTTGCCTGTTTCAAGCATTTCAACCTCCTCTATATACTCAATCTCTTCCGCAATACTACGGTAAACATTCTCCGTTTTATACGTTCGTATCTGCGGACAAAGTTTATAACGAATAAAGTTCAATAATATCTTTTCGAGCGTAAAGCCGTTCTTTTCATACATTCCCATTATGAAAAAAGGGCTGCCCAAGCAGAATAGCAGCAGTGCAGAAGTGCTTGTCCCAAGCGTTTTATACGTCAGCCAAAATACAGTAAACCCTAATGCTAATCCAATAGCATTGAATATGAGCTGACGTTTTGTCATTTTAAACATTACCGTGTCCTTTATGCCGTTCATATCCTTTGGGATTTTCATATATAAAGCCATTTTTCAACCTCCTTAATGTGTACCGCAGATTGCCTTTGATATGCTGCCTGATTTCAGAAGCATAAAACAGCAGACAACGCCATAGCATATCCACTTTATCAATGCTCCCGACAACGAACTCAGATCTTGCAATGAACTTACTACCTCTGTGCTGAACAGAATTACAAAGATTGCAAGAATAATTACTATGAAAAATGCTTGTAATGCAAGCGCAAGCATGGTTTTCAAAAATGAAAAGCCGACATGACTCCATTCCTTGTTGGTCATTGTTGCAAACGGCAGCGGTGCAGCACAGAAATGTATCAGTATTTCTATCATTCTTCCGGCTGTTACGATCATTACTATGACGATTATTGCCAGTGAGACAGTATATACTAATGTTGATAAAAATAAAGAACACAATAAGTCTCCTATGCTGTAGTCATTATACCAAGGGAATATATTTACTCCGTCACTGGGGTTAAATAACTGGGTCATCTGCTGCTGTAAATTAAATGATTCGGTGTACAGTTGATCTATAGCTTTTTGTGCTATCTCTGCGCCAATCTTTATAATAGCGGTAAAAATCGTAAATACGTTGTTCATGAAATATATTGCTACCCACGCTTTTACGATAAACCGAAAGAAAATTGACGTGTCAAATTCTCTGAAACTGTTTTTATCCAAACAAGCTGTAATCAGTTCATAGCATAGAATAATTGACATTATACCTATTGCTATGGGCATGATAGCCGCATTGGAAATGTTTTGGAGAGCTGTGTATAATGAGCTGTTCCATGTATCGGGTGTCTGAGTAACATTATCCTCTACAATAGTTACAACTCCGTCAATATTTTCAGCAGCACTCATCAGACTTTTTTCTACTACCGTGCCGAGTATTTCCTGTAGAAAATCCTGAATCCAATCGCCGATCTTATCGGTTACACTTTCTCCTCCGAATAAGCCCAAAAAAACACCTCCTAAATATTATGCCGCCACGATTTAAAAATCGTGACGGCTGAATTTAAAGTGTGTCACGGTGACACAGTTGATATTTTATCAGGACGTTGACATAAGGTCATTAAGCTTAGGAATAAGGATCTGAGCAAGAAGAATAATTCCGCCGCCGCCCATGAGCTGTTTTATCCCCAATTAGGTGTAAAACTCTGCTCGATGGCGGGCGGCGGCGTACA
>ERZ825525.579-NODE-579-length-45556-cov-9.309664_pt1 | contig 45556 bp, 49 predicted proteins | sample MGYA00519930_ERZ825525 | MGnify/ENA primary metagenome ERZ825525 (study PRJEB31778, sample SAMEA3449203) | human gut metagenome | biome: human gut; feature: human-associated habitat; material: faeces | place: United Kingdom | collected 2010/2012 ... | reverse complement strand
GGACAGTGGCTTCCATATCCACCTTGTCGCGCTTGAAGTCGATGATGCGGTACTTCCGCTTCTCGCCGCCGCCGCGATGGCGGACGGTGATGTGACCATAGCTGTTGCGACCAGCGTTCTTCTTCAGGACTTCCGTCAGGCTGGCTTCGGGCTTGGCGTGCTTGTCAATGCCGTCGAAGCCGGAAACAGTCATATGACGGCGGGAAGGGGTGGTCGGCTTAAAGGTTTTGATAGACATTTCTTACACTCCTTCCTTCTCTTATACCATACCCTCGAAGAACTCGATGGTCTTGGAATCCTGGGTCAGCTGGACATAGGCCTTCTTCCAGCTCTTGCGGGCGCCGGGGCGGCCGGCGCCGACGCGCTTGGTCTTGCCATCGTAGTTGATGGTGTTGACCTTAGCCACCTTCACGCCGAAGATCTGCTCCACGGCGTTCTTGATCTCGATCTTGCCGGCGGTGGGAGCCACTTCAAAGACGTACTTCTTATCAGCGGTGGCCTCCATGGAGCGCTCGGTGATGATGGGGCGGATGATGATGTCGTATACGTTAGCCATTACGCAAACACCTCCTGGATTACTGCAAGGGCTTCCTTGTCGAGGACCAGGTACTTGACCTTCAGAATGTCATAGACATTGATGAGGCCGGCCATGGCAGTCTCGACGCCGGGGATATTGCGGGCGCTCTTGATGACGGTCTCGTCCTTGGCGGGGGTGACCACCAGGGATTTGCCGTCGGCCTTCACGGCGGACAGGAACGCGCGGAAGTCCTTGGTCTTGATGGCGTCCATCTTGATGGAGTCGATGACGATGATCTCGCCGGCGGCCGCCTTGGCGGACAGGGCGGACTTCATCGCCAGTCTCTTGACCTTCTTGTTCAGGACGTAAGAATAGCTGCGGGGCTTGGGGGCAAACACGATGCCGCCGTGGGTCCACTGGGGAGCACGGGTGCTGCCCTGGCGGGCGTGACCGGTGCCCTTCTGACGCCAGGGCTTCTTGCCGCCGCCGGAGACCTCTGCACGGGTCAGAGCGCTCTGAGTGCCCTGTCTGCAGTTGGCCAGGTGGTTCTTCACCACTTCGTGCACGACGGCCTGATTGGGCTCGATGCCGAAGATGCTGTCGCACAGTTCAACAGTGCCGACTTCTGCGCCGGCCATGTTCAACACTTTGATAGTAGACATTTCAAGCACTCCTTTCCTTATTTGTTACGGGCGGAAGCCTTCTGGGGATTACGGCCGGAAGCCTTCTGCGGGTTGTTGCTGATGCCGGACTCGACGTTCTTGACGCGGTGGACCTTGACGGTGGTCTTGATGAGGACCAGGCCGCCCTTGGGGCCGGGAACGGCGCCGCGAACAGCGATGAGGTTCAGCTCGGGGTCGACCTTGACCACATCCAGGTTCTGGATGGTGACCTGATCGCAGCCCATCTGGCCAGCGCCGATCTTGCCCTTGAAGATGCGGGAGGGATCGGTGGTGGAGCCCATGGAGCCGGCGTGACGATGGACGGGGCCGCCGCCGTGGCTCATGGGGGTGCGCTGGGCGCCCCAGCGCTTGATGACGCCCTGGTAGCCGTGGCCCTTGGTGGTGCCGGTCACGTCTACGAAGTCGCCCTTCTTGAAGGTGTCGGCCTTGATGATGTCGCCGGCGTTGAGCTCAGCGGCGTTCTCCAGGTCGAACTCGCGCAGGTACTTCTTGGGGGCCACGCCAGCCTTGTTCAGGTGGCCCATTTCGGGCTTGGTGAGCTTCCGCTCGGGAATGTCCTCATAGCCCAGCTGAACGGCGTTGTAGCCGTCCTTTTCGGCAGTCTTCTTCTGAACGACCACGCAGGGACCCGCCTCGATTACGGTGACGGGGATCACCTTGCCGTTTTCGTCGAAGATCTGAGACATGCCAACCTTCTTGCCGATGATTGCTTTCATGTATGATCCTCCTTAAAGGTTATTGGTCGGCATAGATTCAGTCCGCATTGGGATCGGACCGCTTGCTCTGCCGACGTAACCCCCATCCGCCTTACGCAAGTCAGCGGATGGCTGGGCAGCAAGCAAATTTGCTTTGCCGGGTTCCTCCCGGCGGGGGTAATTGAATGAGGGAGATGCGTTTACAGCTTGATCTCGATCTCCACACCGGCGGGCAGATCCAGAGCCATCAGGGCCTCCACGGTCTTGGGGGTGGAGTTGGTAATGTCGATCAGACGCTTGTGGGTGCGGCGCTCAAACTGCTCGCGGCTGTCCTTGTATTTGTGGGTAGCCCGCAGAATGGTGACGATCTCCTTCTTGGTGGGCAGAGGGATGGGGCCGGACACGGTGGCGCCGGTGCGCTTGGCGGTCTCGACGATCTTCTCTGCGCTCTGGTCGATGACCTGGTGGTCATAGGCCTTCAGACGAATGCGAATCATTTCTTTTGCCATTTGGTGTGTTCCTCCATTACTTCGTACGGTTTTTGATTGCGTGACCAACTGCCGTACGGCGAGAAATTTCTTATACGCCGTTCCGTGCGTATCATTCCGGCTCATAAGAAACACCGGCTGAATCCGGCCGGTGCCCTTCTGGCGCAGCGATCTACGCTGACGTGCAGAATCTTCTCAGCCGCCCGATGATCGGACATACTCCCCGGAAGTTACCGGCCATGGGCCGCAATCTCCCGGTTCATCGCAGTGTAAACGCCTCCGGGTGTATACCACCCATCGCACGCGTACCGTTATATGATAATAGAAAAAGTCCCTTTTGTCAAGGGACTTTTTCTATTTTTTTCACGAAATTTCTGCGCGGTTTTTGTGGACCGTGCCCAAAGGGTCAGAGGGTGTCAATACGCCACGCCCCAGTAGATATCGGTGGTGCACTCCTTGCCGCAGACAGGGCATTTGCCCACGGTGCCGGACTGCTTGAGAGGCATGCAGCGGCTGGACACGCCGGCCTTTTCCTTCATGGCCAGCTCACACTCCAGGCTGCCGCACCACTTGGTGCGGGCAAAGCCGCCGCGGCCCTGGGCCATATCCCGGACCTCCTCCCAGGTGGTCAGGTCGAAGGTGTTGTCCTCCAGGTTCTTCTCCGCCATGGCGTACAGGTTGTCGTGAACGTCCTGCAGCAGGGTCTGCGCGGCGCTCTCCAGATCGCTCAGCGGCACGAAGGTCTTTTCACCGGTGTCCCGCCGGGCCATGCAGCACTGCTGCTTCTCCATATCCTTGGGGCCGATCTCCACCCGCAGGGGCACGCCCTTCATCTCATACTGGGCGAACTTCCAGCCCGGGGACTGGTCGCTGTCGTCCAGCTTCACCCGCAGACCGGCAGTCTCCAGCCGCTGCTTCAGCTCACGGGCGGCGTCCAGGACGCCGGGCTTGTGCTGGGCGATGGGCACCACCACCACCTGCACGGGGGCGACAGCCGGCGGCAGCACCAGGCCGTTGTTGTCGGAATGGGTCATGATGCACGCGCCGATGAGGCGGGTGGTGGAGCCCCAGCTGGTCTGGAAGGGGTACTGCAGCTTGTTGTCCCGGCCGGTGAAGGTCACGTCATAGGCCCGGGAGAACTTGTCGCCGAAATAGTGGCTGGTGCCGGACTGCAGGGCCTTGCGGTCCTTCATCATGGCCTCGATGGTATAGGTGGCCTCGGCCCCGGCGAACTTCTCCTTGTCGGTCTTGCGGCCCTTCACCACGGGCATAGCCAGGGCGTCCCGGCAGAAGTCGGCATAGCAGTTGAGCTGCTGCTCGGTTTCGGCAATGGCCTCTTCGGCGGTCTCGTGGATGGTGTGGCCCTCCTGCCACCAGAACTCCCGGGACCGCAGGAAGGGGCGGGTGGTCTTTTCCCAGCGGATCACGGAGCACCACTGGTTATACAGCATAGGCAGCTCCCGATAGCTCTGCAGCACGTTGTGCCAGTGGTCGCAGAACATGGTCTCAGAGGTGGGGCGGAAGGCCAGGCGCTCCTCCAGCTTCTCGCTGCCGCCCATGGTGACCCAGGCCACCTCCGGGGCGAAGCCCTCTACCAGCTCCCCCTCCTTTTTCAGCAGGCTCTCGGGAATCAGCACGGGCATGGCCACGTTCACATGGCCGGTTTTCTTGAACATGCCGTCCATAATGCGCTGGATATTCTCCCAGATGGCGTAGCCATAGGGGCGCAGGATCATGAAGCCCTTCACGGACGCATAGTCCACCAGCTCCGCCTTCAGGCAGATGTCGGTATACCACTTGGCGAAGTCCACCTCCATGGGGGTGATGGCTTCCACATTTCTCTGGTCTTTTGCCATAATTTCTCTCAGTCCTTTATTTTCATCGTTTTAACGGATTATTATCCCTGAACTCTTATTGTATCTGCCCGGCGGGGAAATGTCAACACAAAAAGCCGCCGGTTTCCCGGCGGGCCGCAGCCCCCGGAAACATACCATTATATAACGAAGAAATCCGCCAGCAGGGCCAGCACCGTGGTGAGGATGCCGCACAGGCCGATGGCCAGGCCGCTCATGGCCCCCTCGGTTTCCCCCAGCTCCAGGGCCTTGGCGGTGCCCATGGCGTGGCTGCACGCGCCGATGCCCAGGCCCACGGCCATGGGGTCCTTCACCCGGAACAGCTTCACCAGCAGCGGGGCGCACAGGTTCCCCAGCATACCGGTGACCACCACCGCCGCCACGGTAACGGCCACAGTGCCGCCGTGGCCCTGGGCCACCACCGTGGCAATGGGCATGGTGACGGATTTTGGCAGCAGGGACATGGTCATGGCCCGGTCCAGACCCAACAGGCGGCACAGCACCAGGATGCTGCCCATGGCCGTGACCACGCCCACCACGCAGCCCACCAGCACCGGCAGCCAGTGCTTTGCCAGCAGCTTCCGCTGGGAATAGATGGTCACCGCCATGCAGGCCGTGGCCGGACCCAGGAACAGGTTGATGAGCTCCCCGCCCTGCCAATAGCTTTCATAGGGGATATGGAACACCAGCAGCACCGCGATTACCAGCAGCACCGCGATAAGCATGCCGTTGCAGATGGCCAGGCGGGTCTTTTTCTGGATCTTCATCCCCAGCCAGTAGGCCGCCACCGTCAGCATAACGCCGAAATACGGCTGCGCCGTCAGCTCCTTCATTTCCGCTTCCCTCCCCGCTCCATCAGTCTCCGGGTCAGATGCACGGCCCAGACCGTGGCCCCATAGGTCAGCACCATGGACACCACGCACACCGTCAGAAACGCCGCCGCGTTCTGCCAGATCAGGTCCACATAGTTGATGATGCTGACGGACACCGGGATGAAGAAGAAGCCCAGGTTCCCCAGCAGGAAGTCGGACTTCTCCCGCACATGGTCCATCTTCACGATCCCCGTCAGCAGCAGGACCAGCAGCAAAAGCAGGCTGATGACGCTGGCCGGGAAGGCCACCGGCAGGACGGCCTCGATGCCCTGGCTGACCCAGTAAATGCCGAATACCAATGCAACTTGCAGCAAAATTTTCATAACGCTCCACCTTTACGATCACAATAAAAGCCGCCCTCCGGTCAGAGAGCGGCTTTTATTGTAAGAGCCTTTATGCAGAAAGTCAAATCAAATTGCAATATTTTGTCAAAATCACCGAAAAAATCATTGGGGCAGAGGCAGGCCATGGAGCATGACCCGGCCGAAGCAGGTCAGGGACCGTCCGCTGCTGGGGGGCAGCAGTACGTCGGCGTCGGACCGGCGGCGGTTCAGACTGAACAGATACACCATGCCCAGGGGGTCCCGGTAATACTGCTTGCACACCATGTCGCCGTCCACGCAGAAAATGCCCACGTCGCCGTTGTGCAGGGGGTCGTGGTTCACATACACCACGCCGCCGTCGTGGATATACGGCTCCATGGAGTCCCCCTGGATCCGCACCGCCAACTCCGCTCCCCGGGGCACCTGGCCGGTAACGGGAATGGTCTCATAGTCCTCGTTGAACACCGGGGCGGCATATCCGGCGGCGGCGGGACTGGCATACAGGGGGATGGTGCGGGGGTCCTGCCGGGGCTGAAGGCGCTCCGACTCCTGCTGCAGGTCCTCCAGGGCCCGGACCATGGTGTGGACCGTCTGCCGGCCCGCCAGGCTCAGCCGGCGGTATCCCTCCAGCAGGGCCTGCTCCTCGTCGGACCGGATGCCGCCGTGGGCACGGTAGGCGTCCCGGTACAGATAGTTGGGGTCCACCCCCAGGGCGTCAAACAGCCGCAGCAGCACCTCCTCCTTGGGAGCGCTGACGCCGGTTTCATAGTTTCCCACCGCCGACCGGGAAATTCCCAACCGGCCTGCCAACTCCGCCCGGGAGATGCCCAGCTCCTCCCGGCGCTTGCGCAGCTGTTCGCCAAAGCTCATGCTTTCGCCCTCCTTCGACGGGGTTCGCCCCATGCTGTCGATAGCGTACCATATTTGTTGGTTCTTGTCAATAGTTTTAACAAGAATCTTGTTAATTAAGGATTGACATAACAAGATTCTTGTGCTATAGTAGCGTCATTCTCAAGTTACTTGGCAGCAAGGCCGAAAAAAACCTGCCGCAGCCGCGGCAGGCATAGTCCTTTTTGACAAACGCTGGTTATTCCGGAAGGTCCGCCGCGTGGGGCAAGCCCCAGCGGAAATGGGCCGCGCACAACCGCAGCACCAGGATCACTGCCGCCCCCAGCAGCATGGAGGGGATATCCCCCAGGTGCCGCCAGCACAGGGCGCACAGCAGGGCCCCGATCAGGGTGGGGCAGGCGTAAAAATGCTTGACGAAGATATAGGGCTTCTGGTTGGACAGCACGTCCCGCAGCACGCCGCCGCCTACGCCGGTGATGACGCCCACGAACACCAGCAGAAACAGGTTATAGTCCTGGGCCTGCTGAAAGGCGCACTGAACGCCCACCACCGTGAACAGCCCCAGACCGATGGAGTCCAGCCACAGCATCACCAGCTCATAGGCCCGGCTCTCCACCGCCAGCAGGTGCCGCACCGCCGGCAGGAACACCAGGGCCGACACCCCCATGGCCACCAGGGCATACACCGGCTGGCAGAACATCACCGGCGGGGTGATGCCCAGGGTCAGGTCCCGGATGACCCCGCCGCCGCAGGCGGTGCACACGCCCAGGATCACCACGCCGAAGGCGTCCAGCTGGCGCTGAAGCCCCGCCAGGGCCCCGGAGGCGGCAAAAACCGCCGTTCCCACGATTTCCAGTATGAAAAGTACCGTATCGGTCATAAAAATCGCCCTTTTTCCTCAGAATGCCCCGGCATTATAGCACAGGCGGCAGGGCCGCGCAATGGGACAGTGCAACAAATTTTTCCGGTTGTTGCCCGGATTTATGCAACGATTTGAGAAAATTCATGTATGGTTAGAGGCAAAAAAAGACTTCCGGATGCAAGCATCCGGAAGTCCTGGTGGGGGATGGTGGATTCGAACCACCGAAGGCGTTGCCAGCAGATTTACAGTCTGTCCCCTTTGGCCACTCGGGAAATCCCCCATATATGAAGTTTGGAGCTGGTGGACGGATTCGAACCCCCGACCTGCTGATTACAAATCAGCTGCTCTACCAGCTGAGCTACACCAGCGTCTGACCAGCGAAGATTATATTACCAGACTCCACCCCGTTTGTCAACAGAAATTTTCGCCTCTGGCGGGAATTTTTTACATAAACCGGCACCGACACCACATTCACCCATGCACACAGGAGAGAGGAGGCAGTTGATATGACGATGCAGGAATTGTCCCCGCAGTATGCCCGGCAGGCGGAGGCCGTGTCCCGGCGGCTGCGGGAGCTGCGCCAACAGGCACTGACGGAGGGGGACCCGGAGCGGGTCCAGGCCCTGCGCCGCAGACAGCAGGAGCTGCGGCCCCTGCTGCAGGAGGCCCGGGAGCTGGCGGAGCACACCGCCCATTATTATGACAGGGGGTACATAAGACGTGAAAAATACCGCATCTGATCTGGCAGGCCTGCCCTATGATCCGCTGAGCATGGCCAGTCTGCAGCTCTGGAAGCAGGAGAATCAGGAGGACAACCGCCCCCGGATCGAGCGGCTTCTGCGGAACCTTCCCCTGGCCATGGAGGAGGAGCTGACGCCCCGTCAGCGGCAGATCATGCGCATGCGCTATTCCCGGAACATGTCCGTCACCCGCATTGCCCAGGAGCTGGGCATCAACAAGGCCACCGTTTCCCGGACCCTGTCCCGCAGCACCTGGAAGCTGTACCGCAGCCTGCGGTACAGTCTGTAAAAAAACTTACATTTTCCCCGGAAAAGCCTTGACTTTTCCGGGGAAAACCTTATAATGCCTATACTGTACGCGCGGTTTATATGGGGCCTGTGTCTGTCCGGCGGACAGGCGGTCCCCTGCGGGATAGAGGGAAAAGACAGACGAGAAAGGGTGGTATCTCCTATTATGTTAGATAAGCTTGTGCACAATCGCTGGCCCCGGGTGGGGGCGGCGCTGTTCGGGTCGCTGCTGCTGGCTCTGGCCATCAATCTGTTCATCGTGCCCCAGCACCTGTACACCAGCGGCCTGCTGGGCCTGTGCCAGGTGATCCGCACCCTGCTGGACACCAAGCTGGGCATCCGCTTCAGCAACTTCGACCTGGCGGGCACGCTGTACCTGCTGGCGAACCTGCCGCTGCTGCTGCTGGCCTACAAGACCATGGGCCGGACCTTCGTGGTGAAGCTGGCTTTGTGCACGGTGTCCAACTCCCTGTTTCTGTCCATCATCCCCATTCCGGCGGAGCCCATCATCCCGGATATGCTCACCAGCTGCCTGGTGGGCGGCATCCTGGCGGGCTTTTCCAACGGCCTGGTGCTGACCTGCGGCGCCTCCTGCGGCGGACTGGACATTCTGGGGCTGTATCTGTCCAAAAAGGGCCGGGGCTTCACGGTGGGCAAATTCTCCCTGCTGTTCAACGCCGCCCTGTATACCCTGTGCCTGATCCTGTTCAGCGCCCCCACGGCCATCTATTCCGCCATTTACACGGTGTTCAACGCCCTGTTTGTGGACCGGGTGCACCAGCAGAACATCACCACCCAGGTGCTCATCGTCACCAAACTCCGGGACCTGGAGCCCTTCTGGGAGCTGGGGCGGAAGATGGACCGGGGCATCACCTACTGGACCGGCCACGGCGCCTACACCGGCGATGAGGTGCAGATCCTCTGCATCTGCCTGTCCAAGTACGAGATCGAGACTTTGCAGCAGGAGGTCCAGAAAATTGACTCCCACGCCTTCTTCATGATGCAGGAGGGCGTACATACCCGGGGCAACTTCAAGCGGCACCTGAACCCCTGACGGCCCATACCCATCAACATACCGGGAGCCCGGCGCACCGCGCCGGGCCCCTTCGTTTTTATCGCCCCTTGCCCGAAGCCGCCGGATGTGCTACACTGATAGGGAATCGTACACACGGAGGACCCCCGCATGAAACGTATTGCCAGTATCCAGGATATCTCGTGTCTGGGCCGCTGCTCGCTGACGGTGGCACTGCCGGTGATCTCCGCCATGGCGGTGGAGTGCGCCATCGTACCCACGGCGGTGCTCAGCACCCACACCATGTTCCCCGGCTTCATCAGCCGGGACCTGTCGGACCAGCTGCTGCCCATCGCCCGCCACTGGAAAAGCCAGAACGTGACCCTGGACGCCATCTGCACCGGCTATCTGGCCTCCCCCCGGCAGACGGAGGAGGTCTGCGACTTTTTCGACCTGCTGGCAGGGCCGGACACCCTGCTGTTCGTGGACCCGGCCATGGCCGACGGCGGACGGCTGTACAGCGGCTTCGGCCCGGATTTTCCGGCGTATATGCGCCGGGTGGTGAGCCGGGCCCATGTGGCGGTGCCCAACGTGACGGAGGCCTGCCTGCTGACGGACACCCCCTACCGGGAGACGGAGGACCTGTCCTGGTGGCGGGACCTGCTGCGGCGGGTGGGGGACCTGGGGCCCCGCTGCCCGGTGCTCACCGGGGTGCCCTTCGGGCCGGACCGCCTGGGGGTCATGGCCCTGGACCCGGAAAGCGGCGGCATCTTCCAGTATCACACCCCCCGGGTCCACGACCACTTCCACGGCACCGGCGACATCTTCTCCGCCGCCTGCGCCGGGGCCATGGTCCGGGGCAAGGGGCTGCCCGACGCCCTGCGCCTGGCGGCGGATTTCACCCTGGCCTGTATTCAGGCCACCCAGCGGGACCCCAACGCCCCCTGGTACGGGGTGGAGTTTGAGAAGGCCCTGCACCTGCTGCCGGGGCTGCTGGAGCGGTGATTTCCCCCCTGCCCCGGGAGGTTTTCCGGAAATTTTGCTGAAAATCCCTAAAAATATAGTTGTCAGAACCGGCAAAATATTATATAATCCATATGTTGAACGAATGCACGGCGGGAAAAGCCGCGCTTGCACAGAAAACGAAGGGAGAACAACCATTATGACTGCCAACGACATCCGCAACATCGCCCTGCTGGGCCACGGCGGCTCCGGCAAGACTTCTCTGGCCGAGCAGATGCTCTTTATGACCAAGGGCACCGACCGCCTGGGCCGCACCGCCGACGGCAACACCACCTGCGACTACGACGCCGAGGAGATCAAGCGCCAGATTTCCATTTCCCTGGCCTTTGCTCCCGTGAATTATAAGGGCGTGAAGATCAACGTGATGGACGCCCCCGGCAACTTCGACTTCTCCGGCGAGGCTCTGTCCGCCATCCGTGCCGCCGAGTGCGCCGTTCTGGTGGGCGCCGCCAAGGACGGTCTGTCCGTGGGCATGGAGCGCTCCTGGAAGATGCTGGGCAAGAAGCCCCGGATGATCTTCATCAACCGCACCGACGAGGACAACAGCGACTACGCCTCCTGCCTGGACGCCCTGAAGGGCAAGTTCGGCCAGGCCATCGCCCCCATCGTTGCCCCGGTCATCGACGGCAACAAGAAGGTCACCGCCATTGTGGACCTGCTGCACAACACCGCCTATGAGGTCAAGGGCGGCAAGGCCGCTGCCTGCGCCATCCCCGCCGACATGGCCGACGAGGTGGAGGCCCTGCGCGCCGAGCTGATGGAGGCCGCCGCCGGCGCCGACGAGGAGCTGATGGAGAAGTTCTTCGACACCATGGAGCTGTCCGCCGAGGATATGGCCAAGGGCCTGAAGATCGGCGTCCGGGACGGCAGCGTCTGCCCCGTGCTGTGCGGCTCCGCCAACACCGGTCTGGGCGTGGAGATGCTGCTGCAGACCATCCTGGACCTGGCTCCCGTGGCCACCGATATGCCCGCCGAGGCCGCTCAGGATGACGACGGCAACGACATCGAGGTGGCCTTCGATCCCAACGGCCCCACCGCCGCCATCGTGTTCAAGACCATCTCCGACCAGTACGGCAAGTATTCCATGATCAAGGTCATCCGCGGCAAGGTCACCGGCGACATGGCCCTGTATAACCCCACCACCGGCAACACCGAGAAGCTGGGCCGCCTGTATGTCATGAAAGGCAAGAAGGGCGAGGAGACCAAGGAGATCTGCTGCGGCGACATCGGCGCCATCGGCAAGATGGACAAGGTCAAGACCGGCGACACCCTGTGCGATGCCAAGAACATCGTCCGCCTCCACGGCATGGACTATGCCCAGCCCTGCTACAGCCGCGCCATCTCCCCCAAGACCAAGCAGGAGATCGAGAAGCTGGGCACCGGCCTGAACAAGCTCAACGAGGAGGATCCTACCTTCCACGTGGTCAACAACGCCGAGACTCACCAGACCGTGATCTCCGGCGCCGGCGATATCCAGATCGACGTGCTGTGCGCCAAGCTGAAGACCCGCTTCGGCGTGGACGCTGAGCTGTCCGCCCCCCGGGTCGCCTACCGCGAGAAGATTCGCTCCACCGTCCGCAAGCAGGGCCGCTATAAGAAGCAGACCGGCGGCAGCGGCCAGTTCGGCGACGTCCATATCATTTTCGAGCCCCAGAGCGAGCAGGAGGATATGATCTTCGAGGAGAACGTGTTCGGCGGCTCCGTGCCCAAGAACTACTTCCCCGCCGTGGAAAAGGGCCTGCGCGAGAGCTGCCAGCACGGCGTGCTGGCGGGCTATCCCGTGGTGTTCCTGAAGGCCACCCTGGTGGACGGCTCCTATCACCCGGTGGACTCCTCCGAAATCGCCTTCAAGCTGGCCGCCAACCTGGCTTTCAAGGCCGCTCTGCCCGAGGCCAAGCCCGTGCTGATGGAGCCCATCGGCGAGCTGAAGGTCACCATTCCCGACAGCTACCTGGGCGACGTGATGGGCGACCTGAACAAGCGCCGGGGCCGCGTCATGGGCATGAACCCCACCGGCGACGGCGAGCAGGTGCTGGAGGCCGAGGTCCCCATGGCCGAGATGATGAGCTATGCCATCGACCTGCGCTCCATGACCCAGTCCCGCGGCACCTTCACCTTCAACTTCGTCCGCTACGAGGATTGCCCCGCCGCGGCCCAGGAGAAGGCCATTGCCGAGGCCAAGGCTCTGGCCGAGGCCGAGTAAGTCTCTCCCCCAATAAGCATCCAAGGCCCCCGGCTTCCGCCGGGGGCCTTGTTCTGTCCTGGGGATTATTGACTTTCCCCGGTGGGTAAACTATAATAGGCTGCGGCAAGAGTTTCTTCAACCGTTCCGATTTTCCGTCGGACAGACCCATCGGGGGCTTTATTTATGAATTATCGCATTATTTTCCATATGGCGGGACGGGTCCTGCTGGCGGAGGCGGGGCTGCTGGTCCTGCCGCTGGCGGTGTCCTTTCTGTATCGGGAGGACTGCGCCTGGGCGGTGCTGGCCTCCATGGCCGTGGCCGCCGTTCTGGGCGGGCTGCTGACGCTGCTGGCCCGGCCCCGCAGCCACAAGTTCTTCAGCCGGGAGGGATACATCATCGTGGCCCTGGCCTGGGTGCTGCTGTCGGCGGTGGGGGCCCTGCCCTTCTGGTTCAGCCGGGAGATTCCCTCCTATGCCGACGCATTTTTTGAGACGGTCAGCGGCTTCACCACCACCGGGGCCTCCATCCTGACGGACGTGGAGGCCATGAGCCACGGGCTGCTGTTCTGGCGCAGCTTCACCCACTGGGTGGGCGGCATGGGGGTGCTGGTGTTCATCACCATGCTCTCCGGCAGCACCGACCGCTCCATGAACATCCTCAAGGCGGAGATGCCCGGCCCGGTAAAGGGCAAGCTGACCCCCCGGACCCGGGACACCGCCCGGGTGCTGTACCTGCTGTATTTTCTTATCACGGCGGTGCTGGTGGGCATGCTGCTGCTGGGGGGTATGCCCCTGTTTGACAGCCTGGTCCACGCCTTCGGCACCGTGGGCACCGGCGGCTTCGGCATCAGGGCCGACTCCATTGCCTCCTACTCCCCGTATATCCAGGGGGTCATCACCGTTTTCATGATCCTGTGCGGCATCAACTTCAACCTCTATTATCTGCTGTTGCTGCGCCAGTGGCGGGCAGCCCTGCGCAGTGACGAGCTGTGGACCTATCTGGGACTGGCAGTCGTGGCCACCGGCGTTATCACCCTGGACCTGCGGGGGGTGTACGGCGGTCTGGGCACCTGCCTGCGGCAGGCGGCGTTCCAGGTCAGCTCCGTCCTCACCACCACCGGCTATGCCACGGCGGACTTTGACCTGTGGCCGGGACTGTCCCGGGCCATCCTGTTCGCCCTGCTGTTCATTGGCGGCTGCGCCGGGTCCACTGCCGGCGGCCTGAAGGTGTCCCGGGCCATGATCCTGCTGCGCACCATCCGGCGGGAGGTGAACCGCCTGGTCCATCCCCGGCGGGTCACCGCCGTCCGCTGCGACGGCAAGGCCCTGAGCAGCGAGGTCCAGCGGGGCGTCAGCATCTATTTCGCCCTGTACTGTCTGTGCATCCTGATCACCTTCCTGTGCCTCAGCGGGGAGCCCTTCTCCCTGGAGACCAACCTGTCGGCGGTGGTGTCCTGCTTCAACAACGTGGGTCCGGGCCTGGGGGCCGTGGGCCCCGCCGGAAGCTACGCCGGGTATTCCGTCCTGTCCAAGCTGCTGCTGTCGGCGGCCATGCTGATGGGGCGGCTGGAGATCTATCCCATGCTGGTGGCCCTGTCCCCCTCCGTCTGGAGGAAGGACTGATTTCATGCAGGACAAACGCGGGACGCGCCGGGTTATTCCGGTGCGTCCCGCGTTTTTGCTATGCAAAAGCATAGCAAAAAATAGAATGTGCCATTCCCTCGCCCCTTCGGGGCAACCGGGAATGATGCACAAAACTTCATGCACAGAAGATTTTGCCTGTTTTCGCGGTGCGCCGCACAGTGCATGAAGTTTTATGCCCGGCTGCTTCACAGCCATTTTTTCCACTTGAAGATCACCAGCTCCACCAGAATGCACACCGCGCTGACGATGCACACGGCCAGATACCCGTGCCGGGCGGTGAGCTCCGGCATGTTCACAAAGTTCATGCCGTACCACCCGGCGATCAGGGACAGGGGCAGAAACACCGTGGTAACGATGGTCAGGATCTTCATGATCTGGTTCTGCCGCATGTCCAGCTGGGTCTGGTGCATTTCACGCAGCTGTAAGGCGTACTCCTTCTCCTGCTCCGTGGCGGACAGCAGCCGCTGGGCCCGGCCCGTCAGGTGGTCGAACAGCCGGGAGGCGTGGGGGTCTCCCTCCTCCGTCTCCTCCGACAGCACCGCAAACAGGTCGTCCAGCTGCTCATAATACGCCGCGAACACCGACAGCTCCCGGCGGATGCGGAACAGCTTCTTGTCCAGGTCCTGGGCCTGGTCCTGCATCAGGTCCTCCTCCAGGGCTGTCAGCCGCTTTTCGTATTTCTGCAGGGTGGGCATGTCCTCCTGCAAAAGCCGGGTAAACAGCTCCGCCAGGGCCTGGGCCGGGGTCCCGGCCTCCAGGTCGTCCGCCAGGCCCCGCAAAAACTCCCCGTCCTCCGCCAGCAGCAGCCGCCGCTGGGTCAGATAGAAGCCGAAAAAGTGCTTCTCGCCGGTGGGGGCCATGGGCCGGGGCATGGCATAGGTCCCGGCGGCCCCGCCGCCCTTGAGCCGCTCCGCCCGGCAGAAGGCGCCGCCGGAGGGGGCAATGCGGTGCTGCTCCAGCTGGGGATACCGCTGGCGCATCTGGTCAAAGGTCACCAGCTCCACGCAGGATGCGCACATCTCGCCCATGGCCTTACAGGAAAAACTTCCGGTGCAGGGACCGGCGCAGGGGCTTGCACACGGCAATGATCAGCAGCATGGCCCCCAGCAGCACTCCCGCCGCCAGGGGATAGAAGGACCAAATGAACGTGTGATGCAGCCCGAAGGTCAGGTTCAGCAGGAACTCGATGAGCACCGCCAGTCCGCCTCCGGCTATCAGCGCCCCGCCGAAGATATACAGGTGCCCCCGGCTCAGATACCGCAGCAGCGTCACCACCGTAGTCACCAGAACCCCGATGGTCCCCGTGACCGGAAGGGCGAAGGTCAGGAACCAGTGTCCGCCGGTGGCGAAGTTGATATACAGCAGATACAGCCCGATGGCCACAAAGTCCGCCGGGACGAAGATCACCGGGTTGGGCCTTCTGAACCACAGGGGCAGCACCGCCAGGATGTACAGCAGCGCCACGCCCCCTGCGGCGTACCCGGACCACAGGATGGCCCCGTTGACGCTCCAGTCGCACAGGATGCAGATCACGATGGGCAGCACCGCCAGCATGGTCAGGATAAACAGCACGCCGGAGCGGTTCACCTCCTCGGGATGGCCCATGGGATCCGGCGGAAAGGGAGGCTCCCCCTGCTGCCGGGGCATATCCGGGTGAAACACCCGGGTCCCGCACAGGGGACACACGGTTTCGCTGTCGGCCAGCTCCACGCCGCAATTGATGCAATACATATCGGACACTCCTTTCCCTTATCCCCGGCCCCGGCGGTTGCTCTCCACCTTCACAGGCAGACCCAGCCGCTGCAGGACCCGGTAAAAATGCAGCTCCAGCTCCGGCTCCTGGATGCTGCGGATGCAGTTGATATACATAGTCCCGTTCCAGGACACCACGCCGCAGTCGTGGGGCGCGGCGGCCTGAACGCCGATGATGAAGTCCAGCCTCTGCACATACGGGGCCATGGCCTCCGGCAGCTCCACCGCCCCCAGATTGGACAGGCACAGACAGGATTTGCGCTCGCCCACGGCGTTAAACACCGCCTTCATGGCGATGTTTTTGATGAACAGGGGCATCACCTTCAGCACCGGGGACTTCTCGCTGGCCACATTGGCGGCGAACTTGGAGCGCAGGGTGTGGGTGTTGTTCTCCAGGCCCATCCGGTGGTGCACGGCGGCGCAGATCTCGGAAAAGCTATAGTCCCCGGTGCGGGGGTCGATCTCCGGGGTGATATACGAGGCAAAGTTCCGCAGGCTGCGGCTGGGGAACAGAGTCCGCAGGTTCACCGGCAGCAGCACCTTCACCGGCTTGCGGCGGCTGCGCCGGGGCACCTTCTCCGCCTGCAGGTCGGCGATGGCCTGCATCATGGCGGCGCACAGCAGCTCCGTCACGGACACCCCGTATTTCCTTGCGCATACCCGCACCCGGTCCACCGGCACCATCATGGTCACCAGGTTCTTATACCCGTCCTTTTCCGGGGTGCCGCTGAGGTGATAGGCGGTGCTCTCCGCCCGGCTGGCGGTAACGTCCCCGGCATAGCGCAGGAAGCTGTCCTCCAGCTCCTGGGGGCTTGGCTCCTCCAGCCGGCCCAGAACGCCCTTTTCCGCCGGAACGGTGATGCCGTACTTCTGGCACAGATACTCCGCCACCAGGGTTTTCAGGAAGATGAGCCCCCCGGTGCCGTCGGTGACGGCGTGGAAAAACTCCACCGCCACCCGGTTGTGATACACCAGCACCCGGAAGGCGCAGCGCCGCACCTGGCCGAAGGGAACGTGGGCCAGGGGACAGCTTTTCTCCGGCTGGATGTCCGGCGCCTGGGGAATTTCCTCCAGATAGTACCAGAACACCCCCCGCCGCAGCCGCACGGCCATGGACGGGAACCGCCGCACCGTCACGTCCAGAGCCGCCCGCAGCACGGGCACGTCGATGGGCTCCGTCAGGGTGGCGGACAGGCGGAAGAAGTTGTTCCAGTTCCGGCGCTTGGCGGCGGGATAGATCTTGGCGGCGTTGTCCAGCCGCATCCACCGCAGGCTCCGGGCCGGGGACAGGGTCCGGTCCAGGAAGTGGTTGATGGCCTCAAAATCCTGCTCCATATTCTCGTTCAGGCAGTACAGCACATAGGCGTGCCACCGCTCCGGGGCAATATGCAGACTGCTGCGGCACCCGGCGGCCAGGAGCTTTTCGTGCAGGGCCCGGGTGTCGTCCAGCATCACCTCGTCCCCGCCCACAAACAGCAGAGACGGCGGCAGGCCCGTCAGGTCGCCGAACAGCGGCGAGCACAGGGGGTTCGCAGGGTTCTCCGTATAGCACTTGGCGTAAAATTGCAGCAGCTCCGGAGTCATGGAGGGGTCCTTCTCCCGGTTCTCCCGATAGGAGTCCCCGGAGCCGGTCAGGTCCGTCCAGGGAGAGATTCCCACAAGCCCGCAGGGCAGGGCCATGCCCAGCTGCTTGAGCCGCAGACACAGGCAGTAAATGAGCCCGCCTCCGGCGGACTCCCCCGCCAGCAGGATCTGCCCCGGCTCATAGCCCTTTTTCAGCAGGTATTGATAGCTCTCCAGCGCGTCGTCCAGAGCCGCCGGATACGGATGCTCCGGGGCCAGGCGATAGGCCGGGCAGAACACCCGCACGCCGCACTCCGAGGCCAGGGCGGCGGCAAAGCCCTTGGCGTATTCCAGACTGCCGCAGGTATAGCCCCCGCCGTGGAGATACAGGATCACCCCGGTGCGGCGCTGGTCCTTGGGCATGACCCACGCCCCCTGAAAATGCTCAAAATCGTGGTCCCGCACCAGCACCTCCCGCCGGTGCAGGGCGGTCATCAGCTCGCCCAGCTTGTCCTGGCCCTTCCGGGTGGCCTCCAGAGACAGGCCCGCCACAAAGGGCTTGAAAAAAGACAGCTGCGAGCGAACCAGCTTTGCGTGCAGCTCCATGCAATGTCGTTCCTTTCCTGAAAATCTTCTGAACCCTTTTATTATACCAGTTATCCCGCGTCTTCACAAGGCGTGAAGGCCGCAATTTTTTTCCGTTGCGTTTTCCCGCCGGAGACGCTACAATAGCCTGGGCGGAACATCCGCCGGATTTTCAATTGCGTTTGTGGAGGGATTTTCATGCACAAATATGCCTTGGTGGTCATCGACATGCAGCGGGGCTTTCTGGACCCGTCCAGTCCCCTGTATATCGCCGGAGCGGCGGACACGGTGCCCGCCTGCGCCCGGGCCATCGACTGCTGCCATCGGGCCGGGGTGCCGGTGGTGTTCGCCGTGCGGCACTATCGGGCGGACGGGTCCGATGTGGAGCGGGCCCGATATGACGTGTGGGCCAAAGGCGGGAAGCCCCTGTCCGAGACGTGCCCGGCGTCCATGTCCGACGCCTGGCCGAAGGAGTTCCGCCGGGCCCCGGCGGACTACGTCATCGTGAAGCCCCGGTTTTCCGCCTTTTTTCACACGGAGCTGGACCTGATCCTCCGCCGCCTGGGGGTGGAGACGGTGCTGCTGGCCGGGACCACCACCCCCAACTGCATCCGCTCCACCTTCTATGACGCCCTGTCCCTGGACTATGACGCCGTGGTGCTGTCGGACTGCACCTCCTCTGTGACCCCCGCCGTGCAGCAGGCCAACCTGGCGGATATGCAGCGGGTGGGCGGCCACATTATGACGGCGGCGGACCTGGAGCAGCTGCTGGGCTGACCCGCGCACCAACTTATCCGCCGCCTGCGGGCGGCAAACTCTGCGAGGCTTTTTGACAAGCTGAGGAATCCATCCGGCCCAGGCCGGAGGGGTTCCTGTTTCCGCAGGGGCGGACAAATCTGTCCGCCCCTCTTTTTATATCGTGTACACAAACGGGTCCCCGGGGTTTTTCAGCACCGGGGCCGGGGCGGCGGCGGGGTCGGACTCAAAGGTGGCGTCCGGGTCCTCCAGCAGCAGCTTCTGCACCTGGGGCAGGCGGCGGGCAAACTCCCGGGTGATCTCCTCCGCCCGATCCACCTGGTCCTCCGGCAGGGCCAGCTTCAGCTGCTCGGTGAGCTTTTCACAGATGCGCTCCAGCAGCAGGGCGGCGTAGTTCTCCGGGGCCAGGGACATCAGCGCCGGGTCCCCGAAATAGGCGGGAAACAGCAGGCGGCGGACCTCCTTCACCAGCTCGATGACCGCCCGGCGGTCCGGCAGGCGCAGGCCGCTGCCATACAGGGGGGTGGCGCTTTCCGTCAGGGTGCGGCCCATGGCCGCGGCGGCTTCTTGGATGTGTTGGGGATACATAAGCAGGCTTCCTTTCCGTGTGTGGAAAAATCAAAGCGGCAGAGAATGCGTCATGCATCCTCTGCCGCTGCTTTTACGCGCTTTTCCCGGACGCGTCAGGCCCGGGCCTTCTGGGCAAACCATGCATGACCGTTCCGGGCATGACAACAACAGGCCATGGTACAAATGGCCCGGCAGCTGTTCATGGAAACGTTGCGGTTCATGGCGTTTGCTCCTTTTGGAATCTGGCCCTATTATATGCTCCCCACGGCCCCGCGTCCATTGTCATTTTGGACAAAATGCGCTTTTTATTCTCCCCGCACCCGGCGGTACAGGGTCCCGCAGGCAGGCTGCACCCCCTTGACGGCGAACAGCTCCTCCACGGTGACGAACTGCACCCCCCTGGGCTGCAAGCGGTCCACGATCTCCAGGGCCGCCGTGACGCTGGTGGCGTAGCAGTCGTGGAGCAGGAGGATATCCCCGTCTCCGGCCTGCCGCAGCACGATGTCCAGGATGCTGTCCACGTTCCGGCTTTTCCAGTCCTCCGTGTCCACGGACCAGCAGATGGCCGGAGTCCCCAGGGCCCGCAGCTCCTCCTGTGATATGAAGCCGTAAGGGGGCCGCAGCCAGTAGCTTCCCGGCCCCAGCACCTGTTCCAGGGCCCGGCTGCATTTGTCCAGGTCCGCCAGGGCCTGGGCGGCGGACAGGTCCGTCAGGTCCCCGTGGCCGAAGGAGTGATTGCCGATCTGGTGGCCCTCCTGCCGGATGCGCCGGACCAGGTCCTCCCGGCCTTCGATCCGACTGCCCACCAGAAAGAACGTGGCCCGGACGCCCCGCCGGGAAAGGCCCTCCAACAGCCGGGGGGTGTTGGACGGGGAGGGGCCGTCGTCAAAGGTCAGGGCCATGTACACCGGCTCCGCCGCCGGTTCCGCCGCCGGGCCTGCCGGTTCCGCCGGGGTGCAGCCCGTCAGCACCAGCAGCAGGGCCAGAACTATCCCCGCCCGTCGCCTCATACCGGCCCCTCCAGGGCCACCGCCTGCATCCCCAGCTCCCGGTGCCGCTGCCACACCGTCTCCCGGGGCCAGGCCGCCATGCCCCGGTCCTTCCAGGGGTCGCAGCAGATATAGTGCTCCCGGTCATACCCCGCCAGCACCACGCAGTGCTCGTTGGAGATCCACATGAAGGGCTCGCCTCCCGGCTCCAGACGGTACCAGGGTCCGTTGACGGTGGGGCGCAGGTCGATGCTGACCCACAGCAGCACCGGCAGGTCCCGGTCGATGTATCGGCGGCACAGATAGCCCAGCTCCGCGCCGGTCTCGTTTTTGACCCGGTATGTCCCGGCTCCGTCCCGGGACTTAGCCGCCAGAAACCGGGACAATCCGGTCTGTACCGCGCTGGCCCAGCAGCCCAGGGCCTCCGGGTCGTGGGGGTCCCCCACAAAGGCCCGGCGGGGGTCCGGCCCGTGGCGGACGCCGTTCTCGTCCCGGTAAAACCGGCCCCGGGGCAGCCACTCCCGGGCGAACTCCTCCGCCGTCACGGAGAAGCCCAGGTATTGCAGCACCATGGCGGCGCTGACGCTTTCGCAGCCGGTGGGCAGGTCCTGCCCCTGGCCGATAAAGGGCACCGGAAGCCGCTTCATACCGCCTCCCCTGCCCGCCGCCGGGAAAGCCGGTTCAGCAGGAACACCTGCCCCGTTACCAGCGCAGCCCCGATGGCCAGGGGCACCCAGGGATTTCCCAGCGCCGGGGCCAGCAGATAGCACACCGTGCAGTCGGCGGCAACCGCCAGGCCGTACCACAGCTGGGTGTTCACATGGGCCATGTGGTCGCAGCCGGCTCCGGTGGAGCTCATGATGGAGGTGTCGGAGATGGGGGAGCAGTGGTCCCCCATGACGGCCCCGGCGCACACCGCCGCCACCGCCATGGGCAGCAGCGGGCTTCCGGCAAACACCGGCACCGCCACGGGAATGAGAATGCCCATGGTGCCCCAGCTGGTGCCGGTGGCAAAGGCCAGCACCCCGCCCACCAGGAACAGGGCCAGGGGGAACAGGGCCGTCAGGGTCTCCCGGCCGTCAAACAGCTCCCGGACAAAGGCCGCCGTGTCCAGCCGGGCGGCAAAGGATTTCAGCCCCCAGGCGAAGGTCAGCACCAGCAGCGCCGGGGTGATGAGCTTGAATCCGTCCAGAAAGCCCTCCACAAACCCGGAAAAGCTCATGACCCCCCGGGGGATATACAGCAGGGCCATCACCAGCAGGGTGACGGAGCAGCCGAAGCACAGGGCCATGGGGGCGTCGGTGTTGGCAAAGACGTTGGAGGCCGTCAGGGCCAGGCCCGTCTCCCGGCAGCTGCGGCGGCCCAGCACCGCCATGCCCCACACCACCGTGACGATCAGGCACGCCGTGGGCAGCAGCAGGTCCACCGCCCGGCCCCGGGGACGGTCCCGGCCCTCCGGCGCAGTCTTGGGCCGGGGCGGCTCCTGCCGGATGGCCAGCTGCTCCCGGCGGTACATGGGGCCGAAATCCCGGCCCGTCAGGGCCACCAGAAACACCAGCCACAGCATCAGCAGGGCGTAGAAATTATACGGTATGGCCTGAATAAACAGGGCGAAGCCGTTGACATGGCTGTAATCCGCCGGGATGTACGACGACACGGCGGCGGCCCAGGAGCTGATGGGGGCCAGGATGCACACCGGGGCGGCGGTGGCGTCGATGATAAAGGACAGCTTCTCCCGGGAGACCCGGCAGCGGTCGGTGATGGGCTGCATGATGGCCCCCACCGTCAGGCAGTTGAAATAGTCGTCCAGGAAGATCAGGCAGCCCAGGCCCGCCGTGGCCGTTACCGCCCCCCGGCGGGACCGCACCCGGCGGGAGGCCCACTCCCCGAAGGCCCGGGAGCCGCCGGACCGGGCAAACAGCACCACAATGGCCCCCAGCAGCACGTCAAAGAAGAAGATCTTCAGGTCGATGCCCTCCATCAGGGTCAGGAACAGGGTCTCAAAGCTGCGCCAGGGGGCAAAGCCCTCCGTCAGCAGTGCTCCCACCACGCACCCGGCCAGCAGGGAGGAATACACCTCCTTGGTGGCAAAGGCCAGCACAATGGCCACCGCCGGAGGCAGCAGCGCCCAGCCGGTGGCCGCAAAAGAGGCCGGGCCGCCGCGATCGGCAAAGGAGACGGCGCACAGCAGCACCAGCGCCGCCGCCAGCACCGCCCCCCGCCTGCGGAAGGTTCGTTTCATGGTCAATATCCTCACTTTCCCCATAAGTCGGCGCCCCGGCGGGGCAGGCCGCTTACTATGAGTGTATGCGGGAGTATGACAGGGATATTTCCGGGGCATGCACCGTCCGTCCCCCAGGTGCATTTGACTTTTTACATAAATTTTCCTGGCGTTTCTTGTAAAAATCGTTGGTTTTTTGGAAGCCTATTGACACGGCCCGGTAAAGTTCATATAATCATTTATAGATTTGTCGGACATAGAACAAATGACAAAGTTTGAACAATCTTGGAGGGAACCGTAATATGAAGCACGGAAGATCAATTGTCGCTGCGCTGTTGGGAACTGCCCTGCTCATCGGCAGTCTGTCCGGCTGCGGCAGCACCGAGCCGTCCGGCGGAAGCGACGGCGAATATCAGAAAATCAACCTGTCCATGGCGGTCAACGGAACCGACACCCAGATCGACTCGCTGGTGGCCCACCACTTTGCCGATCTGGTGGAGGAGCGCTCCGGCGGCAACGTGGTGATCGACGTATTCTCCAACGACACCCTGGCCGGCGGCAACAGCACCAAGGGCGTGGAGTACATCGCCGTGGGCGGCTCCGACCTGGGCGCTTACGCCACCTGCGTGCTGGCCAACCTGGAGCCGAAGATGTCCGTGGCCACCCTGCCCTGGTCCTTCACCTCCTATCAGCAGGCCCGCCAGGTCATCGACACCACCGGCGGCGCTTACTATGCCAAGCTGCTGGAGGCCAAGGGCATCACCTATCTGGGCTCCTTCCACAACGGCTTCCGCCAGCTGACCAACAGCAAGCACCCGGTGACCAAGCCCGAGGACCTGAAGGATCTGAAGATCCGCGTGCCCGGTTCGGCGGTGTATATGGGCGTGTTCAATGCCCTGGGCGCAAGCCCCACGGCCATGAGCTGGAGCGAGGTGTTCACCGCCATCCAGCAGAAGACCATCGACGGCCAGGAGAACGGCTGCTCCGTGACCAAGTCCGCCAAGATGGACGAGATCCAGCAGTATATGACCATCTGGAACTACAGCTATGAGAACGACCTGTTTGTGGCCAACAGCCGGGTTTGGGGAAGCCTGGACGAGAACACCCGGCAGCTGCTGCAGGAGTGCGCCACGGAGTCCTGCGAGTGGGGCCGCGACCACCTGGAGGCCGAGGAGGACCAGCTGATCCAGGGCTTCATGGACAGCGGCATGCAGGTGGATATCCTGACCGAGGACCAGCTGCAGGCGTTCAAGGATGCCGTGGCCGGCGTCACGGCTGAGCTGAAGACGGAATACGGTGAGGACGCCTGCGCCGCCTTCGGGATCAACTAAGGAGGGGCCAACATGTTTGAGAAAATCGAAAAATTCGTCGCCTGCGCGTGCGTGGCGGTTATGGCGGTGCTGGTGTTTGCCAACGTCGTGGCCCGCTTTGTGTTCAAGCACTCGCTGGCTGTGTCCGACGAGATGTCCACCTATCTGTTTGTGCTGATGAGCTTCATGGGCACGGCCATCGCCGCCCGGCGGAAGGCCCACCTGGGCCTGTCTATCGTGACGGACCGGGTCAGCCCCAAGGCCCGCATCATCATCCATCTGACCGTTTATGCGATTTCCGCTCTGTTCTGCCTGCTGATCGTGGTCACCGGCGTGCAGATGGTTATCAGCCAGTATCGGCTGGGTCAGGAAACGGCCAACATGCAGTGGCCTGAGTGGATCTATGGTTCGTTTGTACCCGTGGGCGCGGCCTTCGCCGCCATTGCGTTCCTGCAGACCATGGTGCAGATGTATAAAGACTATCGGGCAGAGGAGGGCAAATAAATGGTCGGTATCGTATTACTGGGTATCTTTGTGCTGCTGCTGGCCTTCGGCGCACCCATCGCCGTCTGCCTGGGCATGTCCAGCGTAGGCGCTATCCTGGTGCAGGGCGCTGGCAAGCCCCTGGACGCCATCATGAGCGTGCTTCCCCGTCTGTGCTCCTCGGCCAGCAGCAAGTTCGTCCTGCTGGCGATCCCGTTCTTCATCCTCTCCGGCAACGTGATGGAGAAGGCCGGTATCTCCGGCCGCCTCATCAACCTGGCGGAAAAGTGCCTGGGCCACATCCGCGGCGGCATGGCCATGGTCTGCGTGGTGGTGTCCTGCTTCTTCGCGGCCATCTCCGGCTCCGGTCCGGCCACCGTGGCGGCCCTGGGCCTGATTATGATCCCCGCTCTGAAGAAGGCGGGCTATTCCCCGGCCTTTGCCTGCGCTCTGATGGCCGCCGGCGGCGCCATCGGCGTGGTTATCCCCCCGTCCATCACCTTCGTGGTGTACGGCTCCATCGCTGACGCCTCCATCACCGACCTGTTCAAGGCCGGCGTCATCCCCGGCCTGCTGATGGGCCTGGGCCTGATCGTGGCCGCCCTGTTCGTGGGCCGCAAGGCCAACCTGACGGTGCAGCCCAAGGCCTCCGGCAAGGAACGGCTGAAGGCCTTCAAGGATGCCTTCTGGGGCCTGCTGATGCCCGTGATCATCCTGGGCGGTATCTATGGCAGCATCTTCACCCCCACCGAGGCCGCCGCTGTCTCCGTGTTCTATGGCCTGATCGTGGGCGTGTTCATCTATCGCGAGGTCAACTGGAAGAAGATGAAGGACATCCTCATCGACTCCTGCTCCACCACCGCCACGGTTATGTTCATCACCATGGGCGCCACCCTGTTCGGCTATGTCCTGACCCGTGCAAGACTGGATCTGGCCATTGAGAACTTCATGCTCACCGTTACCAACGGCAACACGGTTATCTTCTTCATCATCGTCAACGTGGTGCTGCTGATCGCCGGCTGCTTCCTGGACTCCACCTCCGCCCTGTACATCTTCACCCCGCTGTTTGCCCCCGTTGCGGTGCAGCTGGGCATTGACCCCATCCACCTGGGCACCGTTATGATCGTGAACCTGGCCATCGGCCTGTTCACCCCGCCGGTGGGCGTCAACCTGTATGTGGCCTGCGGCATCGGAGATATCAAAATCGAGGAGATCACCAAGGGCATTGTCCCGTGCCTTATCGCCGAGCTGGCGGTGCTGCTGCTGATCACCTACGTCCCCGCAATTTCCACATTCCTCATTCATTAACGCTTCCTTTCTCTCTCCACACACAGCTTTCTATCCCACGCATGCAGCACCGGGCGGATGAAATCCGCCCGGTGCTGCATTTTCTTATTCCGCCGCCCCATATCTGTCCAGATTTCGGTCAATTTCCATAAAAAACATGCAAAGAATTAGGCAAAAGAGAAAAATCCAAAAAAGCTCTTGACTTTGTCAGACAAAACGCTATACTGTAATTGTCATTTGTCCGACATTAAACAAATCCGAACATTCCGAAAATTTTCAATGAGGTGATTTTTGTGAAAGATATCTCCATGCAAGAGCTGAAAAACATCGCCACGCAGATGCGTATGAAGGTCATCGACATGATCTACAAGGCCCAGTCCGGTCATCCCGGCGGATCCCTGTCTGCGGCAGATTTTGTCACCGCCTGCTACTTCAAATACATGAACCTGGACCCCAAGAACCCCCGCTGGGAGGACCGGGACCGCATGGTGCTCTCCAAGGGCCATGTCTGCCCCATCCAGTATGCCTGCCTGGCTACCGTGGGCTTCTTCCCTGAGTCCGTGCTGGACACCCTGCGCAAGGAAGGCTCCATGCTTCAGGGTCACCCCTCCATGAACCGCTGCCCCGGCATCGACATCTCCACCGGCTCCCTGGGTCAGGGTCTGGCCTGCGCCGCCGGTATGGCTCTGGCCGGTAAGCTGGACCACAAGGACTACAAGGTCTTCTGCGTGGTGGGCGACGGCGAGGCCCAGGAGGGCGAGATCTGGGAGGCTGCCAACACCGCTCACAAGTACGGTCTGGACAACCTGATCGTTTTCGTGGATAACAACAACCTGCAGCTGGACGGCACCTGCGACGAGATCATGCCCAACGGCGACCTGGGCGAGAAGTTCCGTGCCTTCGGCTGGGAGGTCCTGGAGCTCGACGGCCACAGCATGGAGGAGATCACCGCCTCCATCGACAAGTGCTATGCCTCCCAGAACGGCAAGCCCAAGTGCCTGTATGCCCACACCGTCAAGGGCAAGGGCGTTTCCTTCATGGAAAACCAGTGCGGCTGGCACGGCGTTGCCCCCAACGATGAGCAGTATAAGCAGGCCATGGCTGAGCTGGAAGCCCAGCTGATCCACTAAGCAAGGAGGAAAGAGCAATGAGCGAAAAGAAAAAGATCGCTACCCGCGAAGGCTTCGGCAAGGAGATCGTGGCCCTGGGCAAGGAAAACCCTGACATTCTGGTGGTGGATATTGATATCGGCAAGAGCTGCAAGACCGGCGACTTCCGCAAGGAGCTGCCCCAGCAGTATCTGAATGTGGGCATCGCCGAGCAGAACGGCGCAGGCCTGGCTGCGGGTCTTGCCACCTGCGGCAAGGTCCCCTTCGTGGTCACCTACGCCGTGTTCGGCTCCCTGCGTATGTGCGAAATGATCCGCCAGGAGGTCTGCTATCCCAACCTGAACGTGAAGATCGCCTGCTCCCACGGCGGCGTGACCCCCGCCAACGACGGCGCCTCCCACCAGTCCATCGAGGACATGGGTGTGCTGCGCACCATCCCCAACATGACCGTGATCATGCCGGCGGACTATAACGCCGCCCGCAAGCTGGTCCGCCAGGCCGCCGAGACCTACGGCCCCATGTATCTGCGCTTCACCCGTGACGCCGTGCCCCAGATCTATGACGAGGACGTGGAGTTCACCATCGGCAAGGCCCACCAGATTCAGGACGGCAAGGACGTGGCCATCATCGCCAACGGCGACACCGTGTGCCTGGCCATCGAGGCCGCCAAGGTCCTGGCCGGTAAGGGCATCTCCGCCCGCGTGCTGGATATGCACACCATCAAGCCCCTGGACGTGGAGGCCGTCACCGCCGCCATCAACGACATCGGCAAGGTCATCACCGTGGAGGACCACAACATCATCAACGGCCTGGGCTCCGCCGTGTGCGAGGTAGCCGCCGAGATGGGCAAGGGCCTTGTCAAGCGCGTTGGTATCCGGGATCAGTTCGGTCAGTCCGCCCCCTATGAGCGCCTGCTGGCCATGAACGGCGTGACCGTTGAGGACATCGTGGCCATCGCCGAGAGCATGAACGCCTAACATCGGAAAAATCAGGAGGTTATCATTATGAGAATCGGTTTTGTTGGCTGCGGCGCCATCGGCAGCTGCTATGCAAGCTATCTGTCCCGGAAGCATGAGGTCTGCGTGCTGGATACCTATGCCCCGGTGATTGAATCCATCAAGAAGAACGGCATTCTCCTGGACGAGTGCGCCCCCGGCAGCGGCACCGGTGAGACCGTGTCCTTCCGCCCGGCCATGGCCACCACCGACCCCAAGGAGATCGGCGTGGTGGACCTGCTGATCGTGTTCGTGCACTATCAGTATCTGGAGGCCGCCGTGCGCAACGCTCTGCCCATGATCGACCGGCACACCATGATCCTGTGCCTGCAGAACGGCCTGGGCAACTATGACGAGATCGCCAAGGTGGTTCCCGAGGAGCAGATCATCATCGGCAACACCGCCTTCGGCGCCACCCCCATGGAGCCCGGCCATGTGAAGCACACCGGCACCGGTGTGACCAACATGGGCTCCCTGAAGGCCCCCAAGGAGAACGTGGAGCGCATGGCCGAGGCCCTGCGCGAGGCCGGCCTGGAGGTCTGCGTCCACGAGAACGTCATGAACGCCATCTGGCACAAGCTGCTGGCCAACGTGGCCATCAACGGCATGAGCGCCCTGCTGGAGACCAAGAACGGCTTTGTGGACGGCAACCAGTATGCCCACGAGGCCGCCCGGATGCTGGTGGAGGAGGCCATCACCGTGGCCAACGCCTGCGGCTGCACCCTGGACCACGACGCCGAGCTGGAGCACGCCTATGAGGTGTCCCGCATGACCGACGAGACCATCAGCTCCATGGTGCAGGACGTGACCCATCACCGGGAGACCGAGATCCGCATCATCACCGGCGCTGTGTGCCGCCTGGGCCGGGAGCACGGCATCGCCACTCCCTGCAACGACCTGATGCTGCAGCTGGTGCTGGCCAAGCAGTCCATCTATCTGGGCCGCTGACAAAAATTACACAGTCAAACACATCTTCTTTTACCCTTTTCCCCTCCGAAAGCAGCGGACGGCAGACAAAAGCTGCCGTCCGCTGCGCGTTTTGATGTCTTGGTGAAACTTTTACTTGACGGTATTCAAACTTTGTACTATGTTATACATATGTTATAGAGTTAACAGTCCCATAAAGGAGCGATTTATATGAGTGATACCCCCGGCTATGTGAAAAATCTGAAGAAGGAGTCGGTGGTGCAGAGCGTTATCAACTGCCTGACCGATGCCATGCGCAATAAGCAGCTCAAGCCCGGAGACCGCATTCCGCCGGAGCCGGATCTGGCCGCCTCCATGGGCGTGGCCCGCAGCTCCGTGCGGGAGGCCATCAAAATTCTCACCTATCTGGGCGTGCTGGAGAGCAAGCGCTCCGAGGGGACCTTCGTTTGCAGCGGCTTTCAGGAGAGCATGATCGACCCCATGATCTATGGCATGATCCTGAACCAGGACTCCTTTGACAACCTGATGGAGCTGCGCGAGATGGTAGAGGCCGGCATCATGCGCCTGGCCAGCGCCAAGTATAATGAGGAGGACGGCCGGGTGCTGGAGCAGCTCCTGGACCAGATGCGCGGCATCGTCCGCGGCGATGGCCAGGACAAGGTGGAGCGCTTTTTCGCCGTGGACAACCAGTTCCACGACATGGTGTCCCAGATGGGAAAGAACCCCCTGGCCGACAAGATCAGCCGGGTGGTGCGCACCCTGACCCACGCCGTCCGGTATGAAACGGTCAGCACCATGATCAACACCGGCCGGGGCGAGGAGCTGCTGGAGGCCCACAGCGACCTGTTCGAGACCCTGCGCAGCCGCCGCCAGGACAACGTGGAGGAGATCGTCCGGGCCACCTATTTCAAAGCGGCCCTGTATGGCCAGGAGAAGAACTGAATTCCATAAAAAAATCTCAAAGGGCCAAAGCCCTTTGAGATTTTTTTCTTATTCCGGCAGGCCCTGCCGCATTTCCCGACAGGCGGCGTTGGTGATGAATACCGAGCCCGGGCGCAGGGGGTCCAGGAAGGAGCCGTCCAGCCGGACGGCGACGCCTCCGGCCTCCTGGGCGATCAAAGACCCGGCGGCATAGTCCCAGGGAGACAGTCGGCACTCGAAGAAGATCTCCGCCCGGCCGCAGGCCACCATGCAGCAATCCAGGGCCGCCGAGGCAAACCGCCGGTAGTCCAGGCACCGGTCATACAGGTGCCGCAGGATGGCAAAGTGCCGGTCGGTATAGCTGCGGTCATAGATGGTGGAGCCGCAGGCCACAATGGCGTGGGCGGCATCCCGGGAGCTGGCGCGGATGGGCGCGCCGTTGAGGGTGGCCCCGCAGCCCCTTTGAGCGGCGAACAGCTCGCCCACAAAGGGGTTATACACCACGCCGTATTCCGTCTGTCCGTTGTGGACCAGGGCCACGGACACGCTGCTGCAATTCATGCGGCGGGTGAAATTGGTGGTGCCGTCGATGGGGTCCACCACAAAAATCCAGGGGTGGGTCAGAGCGGGCCGCTCCCCCTCCTCGCCGAAAAACTCCGCCTCCGGCAGCAGCTTCAACAGCTCCTGCCGTAGAAACACCTGCACGGCCTCGTCATATTGGGTCACCAGGTCCGCCGGGCCGTGCTTCTCCCGGGTGACGTTCTGAATGTCGTGGGCGGAGAGGACAATGTCCCCCGCCCGGCGCACAATGTCGATGATCTGCTCCAGCATACTTAGCTCCTTCTGACGATCTGCCCGGCCATGACGCCGGTGTATTGGCCGCCGTCGATGACCGGCTGTCCGGCCACCAGCACGGTGTCCAGCCCCTCCGCCATGCGGCAGGGGTCCTGATACGTCCCCGGCTCCCGCAGGTCCTCCGGGGCAAACACGTTGATATCCGCCTGGGCCCCGGGGGTCAGCACGCCCCGGTCCTTCATGCCCAGCACCGCCGCCGGGCGGCCCGTCATCTTGTGGATGGCCGCCTCCGGCGTCAGGTCCCCCCGCTCCCGGACGAACCGGGTCAGCAGGTGGACAAAGGTGCCGTATACCCGGGGATGGGGCTGGCCCTCCGTGGGATAGGTGGAGTCGGAGATCAGGTTGGAGAAGGGATCTTGCAGAATGGCGGCGATGTCCTCCTCGTGGGCCATGAAGTCGATCATGGTGATCTCCCCCTGCTCCCGCACCAGCAGGTCGCAGCAGCAGGTCAGGGGGTCCTGGCCGGTCAGCTCCGCGATCTGCTGCAGGCTCATGCCCTGATAGGGGTGATCCTCCGGGCAGTGGAGACTGGTGAGAAAAATGCCGTCCCAGCCCGCCAGCTTGGCGATGTCGTCAAAGCCATCGCCGCTTTCGATGCGCCGGGCCAGCAGCTTCCGCTGGTCCGGGTCCCCCAGGCGGCGGACAATGGCCTCCATGCCCCCGGCCAGAAACTCCGGCGGCAGGATGTGCAGCAGCTGGGTGGACCCGGCGGTGTAGGGATACACGTCGCAGGACAGGTCCAGCCCCTCCTGCCTGGCCCGGTCCAGCAGAGCCAGCACCTGGGGGATCTTGCGGTTCCAGTTGTCCCGGCCCATGGCCTTCAGGTGGGAGATATGCACCGGGGCCTTCAGGGCCCGGGCCACCTCCACCATCTCCCGGGCGGCCTCCACCACGCCGCCGCCCTCCTGGCGCATATGCACGGTGATGGGGATGCTCTGCCCCGCCAGCGGGGCCAGGGCCCGGATCAGCTCGTCGGTGGTATAGAAGCACTCCGGCGCATAGCCCAGGCCCAGGGACACGCCCAGGGCCCCGTCGGCCAAAGCCCCCTCCAGCCGCCGGTGAATGGCGGCGTAGTGCTCCGGCTCCAGGCGCTGCACCTGATACCCGGCCACGCTGGCCCGGACGGTACCGGCTCCCGCCAGCATCCCCGTGTGCAGTGGGGCTGCAGGCTGGGCGGCGAAATACTCCGCCAGGGTCTCCCGGGCCGCCTCCGGCGGCACCCGGCCGCAGATGGGCTCCAGATACGAGGTGATGGCCGGCAGGTTCTCCGGCCCCACCGGGGCGCAGGACAGGCCGCAGTTGCCGTTGACGATGGTGGTGAGCCCCTGGCGCAGCTCCAGCTCCCCGAAGCCGGGCCGGAAGGCCGCGGCGTCGGCGTGGCGGTGGATGTCGATAAAGCCCGGGGTCACCCACCTGCCCCGGGCGTCGATGACCCGGGCGGCCTGGGCCTGGGGCAGCGGCTCCACGGCGGCGATTCTGCCGCCGGACACCGCCACGTCCGCCTGGATGCCGGGGCGGCCGGCGCCGTCATAGACGGTTCCGCCCCGGATGATCAGATCAAACATGAGATTCCCTTCTTTTGCGCGATTATTTCTTCCCGCCCGCAGGCAGGGTCACGATGAATCGGGTGGAGCGCCGGTCGCTTTCGCAGCGGATGGTTCCCTTATGCTCCCGGACGATGGCCTGGGCGATGGACAGCCCCAGGCCGAAGCCCCCCTGGGTGCGGCTGCCGTCGGCCCGGTAAAACCGCTCGAACAGATGGGGCAGCACCTCCGGCGGAATCGGCGGACCGCCGTTTTCCACCGTCAGCACGGCCCTTCGCTCCGCCTGGGTCAGGGTCATGTGCACCCCGGCCCCCTGGGGGGCGTATTTGATGGCGTTGTCCAGCAGGACCCCCGCCACCTGCTGCAGCTGGTCCCGGCTACCGGTGACGGTGATGCCCTCGTCGATGTCATAGCTCAGCTGCCGCCCGGCCTCGAAGGCCACCGGCTCGAACCGCAGCGCCGTGTCCACCACGGCGTCGGACAGGTCCACCGGGACCATGGCAGCCTTCAGCCGCCCGTCGTCGGCCCGGGACAGGGTCAGCATATCCTCCACCAGCCGCTTCATCCGCCGGCCGGACCAGCGGATGTTGTCCACATACGGCTGCTGGTCCGGCTGGACCGCCGTCTGCTGCATCAGGTCCGCCGAGGACAGGATCACCGTCAGGGGTGTTTTCAGCTCATGGGACGCGTCGGACAAAAACCGCCGCTGCTGGTCCAAAGACCGGGCCACCGGCCGGGCGGCAAGGCCCGCCAGCAGATAGCTGCACCCCAGCAGCACCGCCAGGGCCGCTACGCCTACAATCAGGCACATTTTCACCACCGCCCGGAGGGTGGCGTCCTCCTGGGCGGCGTCGGTGAAGGCAATGCGGGTATACAGGGGGCCGTCGGCCCGGAGATACCGCAGATGATAGCTCCGCAGGATGCCGGAGGAATCCCCCTGCTCCAGGCAGGCGGTGACGATCTCCGCCATGGCATCCTGGTCATCCAGCTGGTAATAGCTGCTGCCGGACAGGCGCACGGTGCCGCTGGGGTACACGTCCGCCACAAAGCAGGGGGCGGCGGACCCCTCCCCGGGCAGGGAGGCGTCATACCGCCCGGTCTGGACCACCTGCATGAGCCGCTGGTTCACGGTGCGCTCCACGGCGGCCCGGCTGGACACCAGCACCCCCACGAACACCGCCAGCAGCACCGCCGTCACCATGGCCATGTTGATGGCCACGATCTTCCAGCGAAGGCGGCGGATCATGCCTCCACCTCCAGGAAATACCCCACCATCCGCCGGGTGCGGATGGACACGGCGGAGTGCAGATGGGCCAGCTTCCGCCGCAGGAAGCTGATATACACCTCCACGTTGTTGTCCTCGGCGTCGGAGTCATAGCCCCACACCTTCAGCAGCAGCTGCTCCTTGGGCACCACCCGGCCCTGGCTGCGCAGCAGCAGCTCCAGCATGTCGTATTCCCGGCGGCTCAGCCGCAGGGACCGCTCCCCGCAGGACAGCTGAAAGGTCCCCGGCTCCAGCCGCAGATCCCCGAAGGTGATGGCGTCGTCGGTCCGGGCGTCGCCGCCGCCCCGCCGCAGCAGGGAGCGCACGCAGGCCAGCAGCTCCTCCGGCTCAAAGGGCTTGGTGAGATAATAGTCCGCCCCGCAGTCCAGTCCCTGGACCCGGTCGGACAGGTCGCTGCGGGCCGTCAGCATCAGCACCGGCACGGCGTGGCCCCCGGTGCGCAGCTTCCGCAGCAGGGTGAACCCGTCCATCCCCGGCAGCATAGCGTCCAGCAGGATCAGGTCATACAGGTCCGTGGATGCATTGTCATAGCCGGACACGCCGTCGCTGCTGACGTCCACGGTGTAGCCCTGCCGCCGCAGCAGCTCCGCCAGGTTCCGGGCCAGGCGCTTTTCATCCTCGATCACAAGCAACCGCATGGAGCGCCTCCTTCTTTATGCCAGGCCCGTCTGGGCCAGGGCCAGCAGCGGGGCCAGGGCCTCCGCGCTCATCAGATAAATGGTGTCGTCATCGGAAACGGTGACGCAGTAGCCTGCACCCCGCTGACCGCCTACCATCAGGGTGAAGCTGTGCTGCACCCCGTTATGGGTATACTCCGCCGTCAGAACTGCACCCGGCTGGTCCAGCCCGCATAGGGCCGCTGCCCCGGCGCTGGGCCGCCAGTCCACACAGGCCGCCAGGTGCATATCCCCCAGCCAGGCAGTCAGGTCTGCCAGCTGATCCGTTACATCCCGGCCATCGGCGGTCCAGTCCCCCTCCGCAGGAGTCAGGGTAAAGCTGACGTCCCCGGCGGCAACGGTCAGGGACTGCACGTTCTCCGCCGTCAGCTGCGGAAGCTCCGGCAGGGCCATCATGTCATAGATGCTGCGGCCGATCTGGCCCAGCAGGTCCGGCACGGCGTACACCGTGGCCTCGGCCCCCTCCCGATAGACGTACACGCTGCCGTCGGACTCGCTGCCCAGGCGATAGGTGACGGACGTGTCCTGGCTGTCGGTGACGGTGACGTATTTGGTGGGGCTGTCCAGGCCGTAATCCGTCAGCTGGGCGGAGTTGGTGACCGGAGGCAGGTGCTCAATGCCCTGCACCGTCTCCAGCAGGGTCAGGGCATAGCTCTCGTCCAGGGGGAAGGTCTTGTCATCGGCCCACAGCCAGCGTCCGTTCTCCTCCCGGCTGAAGCGCAGGGTGGTGGAGCCGTTGCTGCACACCAGCCGCACTGGCACCGTCTCCTCCTCCTGGGGGACGTCCGGGTTCTCCGGCTGGGTGGGCTGCTCCTTTTGGCCGCAGCCCGCCAGGGCCAGCAGCATCAGCGCCAGCAGCAGGGCGCACAGGTTCCGTATCTTCATGGCAAATCTCCTTTGATCGTGTATCACCGCTCCAGGCCCAGCAGGGCCATAACGGCCTCCTCCCGGGCCCGCATCTGCTCCTTCATGGGTCCCTCGTCCAGGTGGTCATAGCCCAGCAGGTGCAGCACCGAGTGGGTCACTAAGTACGCCAGCTCCCGCCGCCGGGAGTGGCCGAACTCCTTGGCCTGGGCCGCCACCCGCTCCATGGACAGCACCATGTCCCCCAGGGGGATCAGTCCTGTGCCGGGGTCGGCGTCCTCCGGCCCCGGATGCTCCCCGGGGGCCAAGTCAAATTCCGGAAAGCTCAGCACGTCCGTGGGCCTGTCCACCTGCCGCATATCCAGGTTGATGCGGTGGATGCCCTCGTCGTCGGTCAGCAGCACGTCCACCTCGCAGGGGGCCGTGACCCCCTCCGCCGCCAGGGCTGTGCGGATGGTGCGGCGGATCAGGGCGCAGTTGGCATCGCCGGCGGCGCCGGGCACGTCGGCGGTAACGGGGATATAGTGGGTCTTTCTCATCTCTTTTTCTCCTCAAACCGGGCATAGGCCTCGATGATGCGCTGGACCATCACATGCCGCACCACGTCGGCCTTGCCCAGCTGGCAGATGGACACGCCCTCCACCCCCTTCAGGACCTTCATGGCCTCCTTCAGGCCGCTGGGCTTGTCCCCGGGCAGGTCGATCTGGGTAATGTCGCCGGTGATGACCACCCTGGAGCCGAAGCCCATGCGGGTCAGAAACATTTTCATCTGCTCCCGGCTGGTGTTCTGGGCCTCGTCCAGGATGATGAAGCTGTCGTCCAGGGTGCGGCCCCGCATATAGGCCAGGGGGGCCACCTCGATGTTGCCCCGCTCCAGGTATTTCTGGTACGTCTCAGCCCCCAGCATATCGAACAGGGCGTCGTACAGGGGCCGCAGATACGGGTCCACCTTGCTTTGCAGGTCGCCGGGCAGGAAGCCCAGCCGCTCTCCGGCCTCCACGGCGGGGCGGGTCAGGATGATGCGGTTGACCTGCTTGTCCCGGAAGGCGGCCACCGCCGCCGCCACTGCCAGATAGGTTTTGCCGGTGCCGGCAGGGCCCACGCCGATGGTGACGGTATCCTTCAGAATGGCGTCCACATACTGCTTCTGGCCGATGGTCTTGGGCTTCACCGGGCGGCCCTTGGACGTGATGCAGATCACGTCCTGGGTCAGCTCCCCGATGCGCTCGGACTGGCCGCTGCGGCACAGGCCCACCACATACCGCACGTGCTGCTCGCTGATGCTCTCGCCCTTGGCGGACAGGGTCAGCAGGGCCTGCACCGCCTTCTCCGCCAGCATCACGTTCTCCGGCTCACCGGAGATCACCAGCTCGCCGCCCCGGTTTACCACCGTTACCTGGAATTCCGATTCCAGCAGGCGAATATTTTCGTCAAAGGAGCCAAACAGATTGATGGCCTCCTCCATGCGCTCGATGCCGATGCGCTGTTCCATTGGGCATGCCTCCCTATTGTGTATCCAGATTGTATAGCCATATTTTTCAGTCGTCCGTCAGCGGGACCTCCCGGCCGATCTCCTCCAGGCACTCCGCCCGCAGGGTCACCAGCAGCCACGAGCCCTGCTCCACGGCGTCGATGCGGACGTTCTCCGCCGTGCCGGTATCTCCCAGCAGCTCCTCCAGCTGTCGGCGCAGCAGGGACTCCCCCTCGTCCCGGGCCTCCCGGGTGCTGCGGGGAACGTCCGTGGACGGGCCATAGGCCGTCACCGTCTCCGCCGCCACCGTGATGGGCAGGCGCAGGCCCCAGGGCAGGCACACGGGCCTATACTGGGTTATTTTATCACAGTCGCCCCCCAATGTGCTACCCTTTCCGTATAATTTTATCCGCTTTTTGCCGATATCCAGGGCATACCGGGTCCGGGAGGACAGGGGGACCCCCCTCTGCCGCACCGTCAGGGGCACCTGGGCCGTCAGCTCGTACCAGGTTCTGGCCCACACCCGGCCCATGCCGTGCTGCCACCGCAGCCCCCCGTTGTCCAGGTCCACCGCCCCGGAGATCAGCAGCTGTCCCTGGGTCACGGTGTCCCCGGGGACCACGGCGGCCTGGCCCCCCAGGGCCTCCACCCGGGTCACAAGCCCCGGCCGCCGGGCCACCACGTTGGCCGGGCCGTCCTCCACCATGTCCTGCCCCCGGACCCGCTCCACCACCTGCACCCGGGCCACGCAGCCCCGGACGTTCACCGCCAGCCACACCACGTCCTCCAGCTCCAGCAGCACATGGTTGCGCATGTCCTTCTGGTCGATGTCCAGGCTCCGGGTGCCGATGGTGATGCCGTAATCCTCCAATGCCCGTAAGACGGCCTCGTCCGGCACCGTCTCGTTGCCGCTGACCTGAAATTCCCAGATGGTGAAGTTCCCCTCCACCACCAGCAGCACCGTCAGCAGCGCCGCCGCCAGCAGCACATACCGCCGCCGCAGCCGCCTGGCCAGCAGGGGCGCCCCCTGCTCCCGCCGCACCGTGGCCGCGGCCCCCACCTGCTCCGCCGCCCGGCGCACCTGCGCCAGTCCCCGCCGGGTGGTGCGCAGGGTCAGCTCCACCGGCGAGAGCCACTGTACGTCCCAGAAGGGCACCTCCGCCCCAGCGCACAGGTTCACCACCCGCTCCGGGCAGCCGCTTTCGATATGGACCAGCACCTGGCCCCGCAGGAAGTTCACCGCCGCCTTATACATGGCCGCCTCCCGGCCGCAGCTCCACCGCGGCGATGCGGCCCCGCAGCCGCAGCTCCTCCTCCGTCATGGCCACCAGCTGCAGCTCCGTGCCGATCACCCGCACCGTCAGGCTCCCGCCGCCGATCTCCACGGTTTCCGTGCTGTAGGACAGCACCCCCCGGTGCCGGCACATGAAAAACTCCCGCTCGCCTATCAGCTCCATATGCGGCACCCCCGCCGGGATATCCCCCGGCAGGTCCAGCCGCTCCATGGCCGCCTGGCCCGCCCGGGTCAGCCACCCTCTCTCCATGCCGCGCCACCGCCTTTCTCCCGATTCCGTAAACCCTATGCGCGCCGCCGGAAAAACTTGCAAGTCCCACCGCCGGGGCGCATACAGTGGCCATGGAGGTGAGGGATATGAAGGGAAGGCTGGCGGCCTGGGCATGCCTGGCGGCTCTTGGGCTTCTGCTGGCCCGGTCGGCGGAAGCAGCCCAGGCCGTCCGGGATGGGCTGGCCCTGTGCGCCGGGTCGGTGATCCCGGCGCTGTTTCCATTTCTGGCGGTGTCGGGCCTGCTGACGGCACTGGACGCCGGGGCGTCCCCGGCTCTGGGTCCTCTGGCCCGGCTGCTGGGGTGCAGCCGGGCTGGAGCCAGGGCCTTTCTCCTGGGTCTTACGGGCAGCTATCCCGTGGGGGCCCGCACCGTGGCCCAGCTGTATCGCCGGGGCGGCATCTCCCGGCGGGAGGCCTGCCGCCTGCTGCTGTTTTCCAACAACTGCGGCCCGGCGTTTATCCTGGGGGTGGCGGGGCTGGGCTGCTTCGGCAGCCTTCGGGCCGGGGTGCTGCTGTGGGGGGTGCATATTCTGGCGGCGCTGGTCATAGCCCTGGCCCTGCCCCGGCAGGCGGCGGAACCGTCGGAACGTCCCGGCTCTGTCCCGGCCCGTCCCCCCCTTGTCCCGGCCCTGATCGCCGCCGTGCGGGACGCCGCCGGGACCATGGTGTACATCTGCGGCTTCGTGGTGTTCTTTCTGGTGCTGCTGCGGGTAATGGGCCGGGTCACGGGTCTGAGCCACCCGGTGCTGTCGGGAGCGGTGGAGCTGACCCAGGGGATCCTGGCCCTGCCCCATACCCGCCGGGGCTTCGTGTGGGCGGCGGGCCTGCTGGGCTGGGGCGGCCTGTCGGTCCACGGGCAGTCCGCCGCCGTGCTGTCCGGCACGGACCTGCCCATGGGGCCGTATCTGGCGGCCAAGGCCGCCCACGCCGCCGTGTCCGTCCTGCTGGCCTGGCCGGTGAGCATGTGCCTGTGAAAAAAGAACGCACCTGGCGGTGCGTTCTTTGAGGACAAAAGCCCTGCAGCCTGATTTGTCTGCTATGCACGGTTTATTATGACCGCTTGCAGATATCCGGCCTCTGCCTGTAAAGATACAGCGCCGTTTGCAGGGCCAGTCTTGCATCGCCCTCGGGCTGTCCGCCGGGAAGTATGCCCCACAGCTGATGCAGGCGATAGGCAACCGTGTTGTAGTGCAGGTGCATCAGCTGGGCCATCTGCCGCTGGTTGCCGAAGCAGACAAACCAGCATTCCAGCGTGTCCAGCAGTTCGCGCCGCCGCCCGGACTCCTGGCAAAAAATCGGCGCCAGGTGATCCCGGACATAGGAGGCAATGGCCGCCTCCGGCGAATCGCTGCCAATCATCCGCACCACCCCTGCCGGGTCATCCGTCAGGCAGGAAATCCCCTGCGCACGCGCCATTTGCAGCGCCGTGCGGGCGCTGTCATCGGCCCGGAGCAGCCCGCAGATTCCGGCATATGGCCGCCCGATGCCGCAGGAGCTTCTCTCCGGGCATCCGGCGGCGAATATCTTCGCTATACGGGAAAATCTCTCCTCTGCGGCAGGATCATCCCCACACGCCAGCAGGATCACCAACTCTCCATCCAGCACAGCGGCCCAGACCTGGACACCTGCCTGTCGGAAGCAGTGAACCGCCTCGTGCATCAGGCGGCGTTTTTCCGATGCGGCTGCCTCGATGTGCAGGCGCAGGATCATGTGTGGCTGTTCGGGGTTTATGTCCAGCTCCCGAGCCGTTTGCAGGGCGGCGCTGTCGGAAAGCGGAGCGCTCAGCAGCTGGGCAAGGCACAGCGCTTCTCTCCGTTCCTGCTCGGCCGGAATCTGCCGCCGGGCAATCTCCTGGGACACGGCGCTGGCCAGGTCCGAAAATCTCGCCTGTGCCGGAAGCGCGATCAGCGGAAGGGACAGCCGGTCTGCCGCCTCCACCAGCCCGGCAGGCATAACATCCGGCAGATATCTGCCGGCCTTAATGCAGACGCCGGACAGTCCGCAGCGTTCCGCCGTGGGCAGCAGAGCATCAACGGCCTGCTGATCCCCGGCAATGGAAAAGCCGGTGGTGATAAGCAGTTCACCGGCAGAGAGCCAGCGGGAATAGTCCGGCGTATCTGTCAGGTTGACTCCCCGCACAAGGCGGTCAAGTCCTGCATGGCCGCCGCAGACTCGACTGCAGCTGAAGCTCGGGAGCCTCAGAAGCTCCTCCACAGTGGGATATCGGTCAAAATGGCTCAAGTCCATAGCTGCTCCTTCTTCTGGTTCTCCTTTGTGATACCTTCACAAAGATATCGCAAAAGTTCCCGTCCATTCCACATAGCCGCCGCTTCCCGCCGAATGTATAATTCATGACATCCGGAAACGGAATCTATCAATAGGGAGGCGTCAACTATGACCCAGAATACTACAAAAAAGCCCGCCTGTAAAGAGGTCGGACAGCCGATGCAGGACCGCAGCCGCCTGCGGACGGACTCACGGCAGTGCGCCTTGGAGAAGCAGGAAGCGATCTCCGAGCATGCCCGGCGCTGTACAGATGCCGGACCGGCACAAGCCATGCGCTGCTATGGCTAAAGCTGCTGCGAGCCAGCCCGTGGGCCGACTCGCAGCAACAGATTTTTTGCGTATCGGGATGCTTTATCTTGCGTTATAGGCCCGGATGCCCAGGGCCAGCAGGTCCATGGCCCGCTCCAGGTCCTCCTGCTTGAGCACATAGGCGATGCGGATCTCGCTGCGGCCCCGGCCGGGGGTGGCATAGAAGGGCTCGCCCGGAGCGAACATCACGGTGTCGCCGTTGTCCTGGAACTCCTCCAGCAGCCAGCGCTGGAAGGTGTCGGCGTCGTCCACCGGCAGGTGGGCCATGACGTAGAACGCCCCCTTGGGACACTCGCAGATGACGCCGGGGATGGCCTGGAGCTTCTGCATCACCGTATCCCGGCGGCGCTTATACTCCTCCCGGACGGCGGCAAAATACTCCGGGCCCACGTCGTACAGGGCGGCGGAGGCCACCTGGTCCAGGGTGGGCACCGACAGGCGGCACTGGGCATACTTCATGGCGTGGGCCATCAGCTCCCGGTTCCGGGTGATCAGGCAGCCGATGCGGGCGCCGCAGGCGGAGAACCGTTTGGACACGGTGTCGATGACGATGACGTTTTCCGCCGCGTCCGCAAACTGACCCATGGACTGCAGAGGCTCCCCGGCGTAGACAAACTCCCGGTACGCCTCGTCGCCGATGATGAACAGGCCGTGCTCCTTGGCCACGTCCACCAGCATGCGCATTTCCTCCGGCGTCAGTACTACGCCGGTGGGATTGCCGGGGTTGGTGCAGACGATGGCCCGGGTGTGCTCATTGATCTCGGCCTCGATGCGGGCCCGGTCGGCATAGCGATAACCCTCATGGGGGCTGGTGGGAATGGGGTGGATGGACGCGCCGCAGGTGCACACCATGGTGTTGTAGTTGGGATAGAAGGGCTCGGGAATCAGGATCTCGTCGCCGTCGTCGAGAATGCAGTTGAAGGCGATCTGCAGGGCCTCGGAGCCGCCGTTGGTGATGAGAATATCCCCGGCGTCGAAGTGCATGTCCAGCTTGTCATAGTAATGCCGGATGGCGTCGATGAGCACCGGCATGCCGGGGGAGGGGGCATACTCCAGCACCGGCAGGTCAAAATGCCGCACGGCCTCGAAATACGCCTTGGGGGTCTCGATGTCCGGCTGGCCGATGTTCAGGTGATAGATCTTTCTGCCCTTGGCCTCCGCCGTCACGGCGTAGGGATGGAACTTCCGCATGGGGGACAGGCCGCATTTCTGGACCTTGCTGGAGAATTTCATATCAGGTGACCTCCTACACACTTTTAACAGAATTGGGTACCCTTTCTACCCTCCATCTTAGCGTATTTTCCGCAAAAGTCAACCTTGAGTTTTTATGGCGGGGAAAGTGCGTGAAAAAGCAAAAGGAGACGGGCCTCGGCCCGTCTCTTTTTGTTAAGACTGTAATATTGCAATTTCTTCACCGAACCCTGCCATCAATGAAAATCCACAAAGAATCTGACCTGTATCGGCCGCCTGCGATCTGCTTTATTCGGCAAAGATGCCGCCCTCCGAATTTTGAATATGCTCTCTGATAGCTGCTTCATGTTCTTTGCAATAAGCATAACTATTCCGCATAAAATCCTCGATACGCTGACTCTGGTACATGGTGTCCAGCGTGTCCAAAATCGGTTTGCCATCCACCACCATATCGAAGAAATAGGGGTAGACGCAGCCGCCGTTCTCTCTGGGGAAGTAGGGATTGATGGAACTGAGTCGTTCATCCTTCATCACAGACTCAACCACCATTTCACTCAAAATCCATTTGAGTGATGGGCGTTCATATTCATCGTAACTGTCTCCGAACAACCGATTCCATACATGGAACCAAACAAAATGTATGATCTCGTGTATTCCACCACCGATCGCGCCTCTTTCGCTGTTCAGATAGAAAGTATCATAACAGCGCTCTTTTAGAAACCGCGGCTCAATGGGATTCAAGCTCAAATTGCACCGTATGTCGTTAAATAAGTTAGCACAATCCACGTCAAAAGCATCCGATAAAGCTGCTGTAATCTGTGGCTTACAAGCGTTCCAATGGCGAATATATAAAGCTACCTTTTCATTGATCGTATCTTCTAACTTAGCATAAACGGCTCGCATGGTTCGCTCAATGTATTCGTTCCTTTCGGAGAAAGGTAAACTGATCGCATAGGCTTTATCAAGCTGCGGATAGAAACGGTATAGGGGTTCAGACCAAAAGGCTGATTCGTCTTCGGTCTGAAAGTCCATCATCCGCTGAATCATATAATCAACGCCCGGATTTACAAATTCAATGTCCATAGTCTTCTCCAATCAAAAGCAAAACGGATTTACCACATGCTCCGCCCCGAACACTTTTATCGCCATTCGATACATTGCCTTTGCGTGAATGCGGTCATGCCAGATAAAGCGGCGCAGGACTTTACGCAGTGACCAATCCTCACCATAGCTTCCTTCTGTGACGGCATTTTGTAAAAAATCAGGGTTAGATTCCAGCGCTTCAAATCCCCGCTTGCGGCATTCGTATATGTTGCCGTCATGATCGGCCTCCACAGCAATCTCCGCAAAATAATATGTATTCACATTCTTTGTATGCTCGTACATTTCATTTGCCGTGCGGGGAACTTGTCCGTAAAAGGTCTTGCGTTCCGGTGCGGCGGCTGCGTCCTTATCCGGGATAGATTCGTACAATGCGAGGAAATCCTTTGCTGACTTCAGCGCAAGGGTTTTAAGCGCCTCATATTCTTCTATTGTCAGTTGTGCTTGTTCGCTTTCAAAAAGCACATCGGAATCCGCATCCGAAATTGTAAGCTCGGAGCGTTTTTCTCCGACGATCACGATTTCCGCTTTGCCCTCGGCCTCCATGCCCAGCCAGCTGCAATAAGAAACGATCTCCTGCGGCATCTTTGCCTTTGCGATTTCAAGGCTTTCGCCACGGGTATATGCACCGACAAAATTTGTGGCATAAAGCAAGGTGTCATTGCCATTATGCTCCCATACGCAGTTAATGATCATAACACTCCTCCGATCTGAGGTTACTCCGAAGATCAATACTCGTTGACCGCTTTAAGGTGCGCCTCCGGATTGCTGTTCATATGGAACGCAAGTCTTTTGTCTCAGTCCTCGATGACGCCGCCGCCCAGCACCTGGTCCCCGTCGTACAGCACCACCGCCTGTCCGGCGGTGACGGCCCGCTGGGGCCGGTCAAAGACCACCTCCATGCGCCCGTCCGGCAGAGGGGTCACGGCGGCCTCGGCCTCCGTCTGGCTGTATCGGGTCTTGGCGGTGACCCGGATGGAGCCCGCCGGGGCGGCCCCGGCGATCCAGTTCACCCGGCAGGCGGTGAGACGGTCGGTGAACAGGTCCCGGTCATCCCCCAGCAGAATGGTGTTGTCCCGGGCGTTTTTCCGCACCACATAGACGTGCTTCCCGGCGGACACCCCCAGGCCCTTCCGCTGGCCGGTGGTGTAGCAGGGAAGGCCCCGGTGGCGGCCCAGCACCCGGCCCTCCCGGTCCACAAAGTTCCCGGGCTCCAGGGTCACATGGCCGTATTCCTGCAAAAACGCCGTGTAGTCCCCGTCGGGGACAAAGCAGATGTCCTGGCTGTCGGCCTTGCCGGCGTTCAGCAGCCCCGCCTGGCGGGCGCTTTCCCGGATGGCGGGCTTGTCATAGTCTCCCACCGGCAGCAGCAGGTGGGCCAGTTGGCCCTGGGTCAGCTGATAGAGCACATAGCTCTGGTCCTTGCTGTCATCGACACCTTTTAACAGATGATATCCCTGCTCATCGTGTGTGATTTTTGCATAATGACCCGTTACGATAACATCACAATGTAATACCTTCGCTCTCTTATATAAATGCTCAAATTTTAAATGACGATTACACTCGATGCAGGGATTCGGTGTCATTCCATTCTGATAACAGGAAATAAAATTATCAATAACTTTTTCCTTAAAATCATCTTTAAAATTAAATACATAATATGGGATTCCCAGTTTAACACACACGCTTCTGGCATCCTCAATATCACTTAAAGAACAACAGGTTTTCTCCCTTGCCATTCCAATATCTTCATTATCATAAAGCTTCATTGTCACACCAATACAATCATATCCTGCCTTTTTCATAAGGTATGCTGCTACTGATGAATCAACACCACCACTCATAGCGATTAATGCTTTCTTTGCCATTGCAATCCTCCTATATTTTTAATGAAAAAATCATGTAGATGTTTCCTTGGTTAACAGCTACTATGATAACATTCTGCCATTTGAAAGTAAAGATATTCTAATTGACAAACAGTCTCATTCCCACTATAATCATTACGGCATCTTTTGAATTATTTTTTGTAAATCATGCAAATTTTATAAAGTTATCCACAATATTTTCCCAAAGCACTGCGTCTATCCACAATTTTTTTAAAGATATTGTGTATAGAACTTGTAAATCACACTTATAGATAGAAAGAAGGTTTTTTGTTTGAATAAAAAAGTCCAAATTTCAGAATCCATAGAACTTGGTATCCTGCTTGCGCTATCCGGCGGCTTTATGGATGCCTATTCCTATATCGGCAGAGGCGAGGTATTTGCAAATGCCCAGACGGGAAATATGCTCCTTCTCGGTGTCCATCTTTCTGAAGGAAATATTCCTGCAGCTATCCGCTACCTTTGCCCTGTTCTTGCTTTTACCTTTGGAATCGCACTTGCAGACATTGTCCGAAATTCAGGAATAGGAAGTCATTTGCATTGGCGGCAGATTTCTGTTGTGGCAGAGGCTATTATTCTTACTATCGTAAGTTTTCTCCCACAAAGTCATAACCTTCTTGCAAATAGCTTAACTTCCCTCGCCTGTGGCATTCAGGTAGAAAGTTTTCGTAAAATTCATGGAAATGGTATCGCTACTACTATGTGCATCGGAAACTTGCGAAGCGGCACACAGAATATTTACACGTTCTTCCAGACAAAAAAAAGAGAAGCTCTTGAAAAAGGGCTTCTCTATTACGGAATTATTCTTTGCTTTATCTGCGGGGCGATCATCGGAAACCAGTGTATTAAATACTTCCATGAACGGGCAATCCTTATATCTTCCGTATTGCTGCTGTTGGCATTTATAATGATGTTTATCACCAGAGATGAAGAATAAAAATCCTGACTTACGCAGCGGGACGGACACCCACAAAGAAATCCCATGGTGTGCATCCCGTCAAGTAGACAATTAAAAAAATATAA
>ERZ825525.569-NODE-569-length-46378-cov-23.111737_pt1 | contig 46378 bp, 39 predicted proteins | sample MGYA00519930_ERZ825525 | MGnify/ENA primary metagenome ERZ825525 (study PRJEB31778, sample SAMEA3449203) | human gut metagenome | biome: human gut; feature: human-associated habitat; material: faeces | place: United Kingdom | collected 2010/2012 ... | reverse complement strand
AAGTAATTCTTCTAATACAAACTTCCAAATGATTTGAAAACTTTTTTATACGTTCTTTATCTGAAATGAGATGTTATTATATGGTACGCATGTGCGAGAAATGATACAGCATTTTTTACAATAACCTACTGTTTTTCTATTTCGATCCTCAAAACGGATGATTTCAAATTGACTTTTCTCTGCTAAAATCCTGCTTTTTGTGACATACGCATAAAAGACCTGCCTACCCCATCTCAAAACCATATATTTTGTCAAGCAAGCCTCCCTTATCCTACACATTCCGATAAACCTTAACTTTCGGAGAATCGAATATTTGGATCCGGACAGGGAGACCGTACGGAAACAGGTTAGAAAATAGTGGCTATTTTTGAGGGACCAGACACCTCATTTCCATGACGACGGTCCTCATCAATACGACGACTGTCTTCATCGCCGTGAAGTGCCAAACTCGTCATACACAAAGTCGGACTTCATAGCAATGAAAACGGTCGTCATGGTAATTATCTGCGCACCTTACGGGATAAATCGTTTTTCAATCTCTTTTAAGCCCGAAAAAAAGTATGTCAAATGCAACTTGATTCGAGCTTCTTTTCTGTTTTCAGGATCATTTTAAACAATAAGGGGAAGCCTGATAACCTATTCTACCGTTAAGACCTGTTCACCGGATTTGAGTTGATATTCTTTTCCTTTCCAAACGAAAACACCATCCGTACCCGTCGGCAATATAAGACGTGCCGTCAGTTTACCCTTCTTATCGAGTTTGTAGGAAGCAGTCACACTACCCACTGGATGCGGCATCGTACCTGACACTTCTTTCAGGTCACCTAATGACGGAGCGATACGGATAGACTTGAAGCCCGGTGCATTACTGTCTATACCTAACAAGATACGGAAAAACTCAATGTTAGGGCTGGCTCCCCAAGCGTGGCAATCGGAACGGGTCGGTTCGGGCATCTCCGCCCAAGTTGTCAGCCCCAATGCCATCTGGTCTCGCCAAATCTGCAGATTGTCGAGCAGGTGATCTCCCATACCGGCAACCTTCAATGCCTGATGCACATAATAACGGAAGTAGATTGTCGCCTGTATCAATGACGAATCGTTCAATGTACGCTCCATCACCCTCGTAGCCTCCTCGCCTGTCACGATACCAGCCAGTATAGCCAACGAGTTGACATGTTGCGAGAAACTTCGGTGATCATAAGTATCGGCAAACAATCCCCGGGTAGCATCCCAGTATTTCTCCCGGATCGTTCCCCGAATCGCAGAAGCGATCTGTGTATAATGATCCGCTATCGACGGGATGCCGAAAGCCCGTTCCATTTCAGCAGCCGATTCGAGCGTCAAGATATACACCAAGTCCTGAAAAGCAGAATTCCCATCCTTTTCACGTACAGGCTCGCCCGACTGGAAACCGGCAGCCCAGTCGGCAAAGAACCAATGCGGTACATACCCTAGGCTATGATCTCGCTTCAACCACTGCTCGTACCAAGAAAGTACCCCACGATAAGCAGGCAGCAAAGTCTTCATATAAGCCTCATCCCCACGGTACATCCAGTAGTCATGCCCCATACAAATCCACCAAAGCGAGAAGGAAGAAATGAACTGATGTAAACTCGACGGGTAGCGACTCATCGTAATTCCATCTGCTACGACCGACTGCCTCCCCTGCTCGATTGCATTCTTCACCATATAAGCATCATGCGTATTATATAAGGTAATCATCGCCTGGATACGAGTATCGCCGAAATACTGTAACTGCTCGTAATAAGGGCAATCCATATAAGTCTCGTTCGCACAAAGACGTGCAGTACGCCAGCCTATCTCTAGCATCTTGTTCAACTCGTCATGTCCGGGTGCAGAAAAAGCGATCTCGCATCGGAAAGGATAAGCAGAGAACGTACCATAGACATCTTCCAGTACAAGCGGTTCGTCAGCGGTCGAGATCGTCAGATCCACATAACGCCACGTACGCCACCAAAGAGTGGTAAAATCGCGCCCCTCGCCCCCGTCGGCAATCACTTTATCTTCATACCCTATGAATCTTTTACCTTCTACCTCATCACGGTTTCCCTTTGCCGGAAGCGAATAAGATTTAGTCGTACCCTGCTCCTTGCCTTCATACAGAGCTTCGGCATAGGCAATCGTAATTTCAGCATTCTTGCCGCGACTAAACAAAAGGGAAAGATAGCCCGTTGTCAGCTTGCCATTGTCAAGCAGGAGATGCACCTTGCTATTTGCAGGAACCGTCAGTGAAGTTTTTGTTTTCAGGAATCCGGCAGGAATCTTCACCCCCTCGGATATACGCACAGCCTCAAAACGCTCAGACAGCAAGTCCATCGGGGGAATTGGACAAGGAACAAGCAGGCGTCCAGGATAGTCGCGCGATCCCTTCACTCCTCCCTCGATTCCCGTGTGGGCAGGCAACCACTTACTATCATCGTAAGCAGACTGTTCCCATCCCCAAGGATACTTCGACGCAGAAAGAAGTTCGCCAGGCCCCGCCACATAATAGCCTAAGACAGGCTTGTGCCAAGGAGCATAGGCTTCGTTCTTCATGCACAGCCAGGAAGCATCCGTATTGACCACAGTCTCAACCTCCGTATTTCCTTGTAGAAGGAATCCAGTCTGATTAAAGCTGATCTGTGCAACCGGCTTCTGCTCGGCATAATTCCAGATCACAGCTGCCAACACGTTTTTTCCCTTTATCAGGTAAGGAGCCAGATCGACCGTTTCAAAATTCCAGTTATAGATATCCCCACGTGCAGGTCCAAGTGAGACAAAACGGCCGTTTAAATAAAGCTTGTAACGATTGTCAGCCGTCACATGAACAATAAAGCGGGATGGGACTTCGTCCAGTTCGAACGTCTTGCGCATGTGGTAGACACCATACACATTGGCAGGTTCTCCTGGCATGGAAATCCAGTGTGCTTTCCAGCGTCCGGTAAGAAGTTCGGGATTGATGTCAGTTTGTCGGTAACCTTCCAAACGGATCTGGGCGCCAAGCGACAGATAACAAAGCATAAAAAGAAAAATCAGTACACGTGTCTTCATTCGATACATTGGTATTAGATATTAAACAAATAAGGATAGAGGCAAAAGCCGATCCCTCGGTTCAGAAACTGAATCTCCGTGGAATCGGCTATTAACTGATATTTTAGAAAATCAAATAAACAACTCCGGTTCGCGGCGGACACTAAAGTTCTTATGCAGCATCGCTGTATAAGGAGTATCAAACGTACGGGCACCTTCGGGACATTCCTTCACACAAGCACAACACTTGATACAAGTCGCCGGGTCACTGAACATACGGTCATCGACAATCGAAATAGCCGATACGGGGCATACATCGATACAATATTCGCATTGCGTACACAAGTCCTCATCCGTCACTGGAGCCTGCGGCGTGGAAGGACCTTTCACCTTGTAGGGAAAATTACCTTTCATCTCCAACGGCTTCAGGCAAGAAAGTTCGTCCACCTTTTCGAGCTTCTCCTTGATAGCACGTCCGAACCTGACGGCAGCTTCATGATCGGCCTCATCGGGACGCCCGGCGGCGATGGGCATATCCTTACGGCTGAAAGAATGCTCTCCCACAAAAGCACCTGCCGAAACAGGGACAAAACCGGCATCGACTAACGTGTCGGACAATTCCTTCAACGCATCCTCGTAATCACGGTTACCGTAAACCACGACCGGAACGACCGGAGCCTGATGAGCATGGAAAGCCCGGAGGCGCTCCATCGCCGTTTCGGCTACACGCCCACCATAGACGGGAGCGGCCACGATAGTCAGTTCATCGTCATGGATCTCAAGTTCTTCTGCCGGAGCATCATAAGTAATGTCCGACTCCAGCAATACGTCACCACTCAGTCCTTCCGCAATCGCATAAGCAGTCTTAGCCGAAGTATGCGTCGGAGAGAAATAAATGATATGTACATTCTTATATTCCATATTCCTTATTTTAAAGCTGCTTCAATCCTTTTCATCAGTTCAGCAAATTCCTCGTCGCTATAGCCTTTGGTCGCATATACCACTTTACCAGTCTTGTCAACCAGATAGCTACGCGGGATCAGATTTTTGGCAAATGCGCCATAGATAGCCCGGTTCTTATCAGGATATAAGGGAAAGGTAAAACCTTTCTTTTCGTTATACTTCTGCAATTCAACGTCTGTATGCTCACGCCCGATCATCAACAGGACGAAATCTTTGTTGTCCTTATACTTCGGCCAGAGCATCTTTTGCACCTCTGCAAGCTCCTTCTGACAAGGAGGACACCAGGTTGCAAAAAAATTTACCAAGATCACTTTTCCCTTCAAAGAAGAAGAAGGTACCTGCGTACCATTGTCGTTCATAATCGTAAAAGCCGGCATCTGTTGTCCTTCTTTTACAAGATCACCACTCTCATCCTGCGCCTTTACAACAAAAGCAATGAGAGCAAAAAAGGCAAGGAATACATACTTTTTCATTTTATTACTTTTGCATGCTCTGTGCTACATCGTAGCCTGCTTTCAGAGCCTTAAGGTTCATTTCTACGATTTCTTCGCCTTTAGGTCCGAAGATGCGGCGGATACCATCAGCAATCTTATCATATTCGATGCCAATAAAGGGGGCAGCGGCTCCCAGCATCACGATATTGGCTGCACGAACAGAACCCACCTCCTTGGCGATAGCTTCCACATCCAGCACGACCTTATGCGGCAGTTTCTCCAGTTCTTCATTCACTTTTCCCATCTCCGGATAGTTGGGGATATTGATGAACGGCTGCGAATTGGTCACCAGCCACCCGTCCTTCTTCAGATAAGGCAGATAGCGGAGCGCTTCCATAGGTTCGAGCGAGATGATCAGGTCAGCCTGCCCTAGTGGGATCAGGTCAGACGCAATCGGCTGGTCGGACAGGCGGAGGTTTGACTGCACATCCCCCCCACGCTGGCTCATTCCATGAACTTCGGCTTGCTTCATATACAAACCTTCTTTTAACGCGGCTTCTCCGATAACGGCAGCGATGGAGAGGATGCCCTGTCCTCCCACACCGGATAATATGATGTCTGCTTTCATTTCCTGCTTGCTTTTTTCTTTCTTGTTAATGTCTGGATACATTCACGACGGGGAATCAAGACGGATACGCCTTTATATTCGATCTCTTCACGAATGATCGCTTTCATCTCGTCGTAGTTCTTCTTCAAAGGAACCATGACGCGGATATGGGCCGGATCAACACCGATACCGGCACAAATCGATTCGATACGGCCTGTTCCTGCTGAATCCTGTCCACCAGTCATAGCCGTTGTCTCGTTATCGGAAATAACGATCGTGATATTCGTGTTTTCATTGACGCAATCAAGCAAGCCAGTCATACCGGAATGCGTGAATGTCGAGTCGCCTATCACCGACACTGCGGGATAAACGCCCGCATCGGAAGCTCCTTTAGCCATCGTGATGGAGGCTCCCATGTCGATACAAGTATCGATCGCCCGGAAAGGAGGCAAAGCCCCTAACGTATAACAGCCGATATCACCGAACACTTTGGCTCCTTTGTACCCGGCCAGAACCTCGTTCAGCGCTTCATACATATCGCGATGTCCGCACCCCTGGCACAATGCAGGCGGACGTTGTTCGACAACCTCCGGAGTGGCATAGTAGCTCTCGATCCGCTTACCCAGCGCCTTACCGACAGCATCGGGAGTCAGCTCACCGTCGCGTTGCAATGTTCCGTCAAGACGGCCATGCACCTGGATACCAATCCCAAGGAAACCTTTCAGTTGCTCCTCGACTACCGGATATCCCTCTTCGAGTACAAGGATTTCCTTGCATTCACGAACGATCTTTTCGACCATTTTGCGAGGTAACGGATACTGGCTGATCTTCAATACCGGATGTTCAAAACCGTCAGGATAGTTCTCCGAAAGATAGTTGAACGCAATACCGGTCGTAATGATGCCGAGCTCCTTATTCGGACCGTCGAAATAGGCATTATAAGGTGAGGCTTCAGAAAAAGCGGTAAACGTATCCTGCGCCGCAATCAACGTCTTAAAGCGCTTACGAGCTAGTGCAGGAAGAAGGATGAAACGCTGACGTCCATCTTCGGGCGTATGCATTTTGTTTTCCACCTTTTGTTCACGTCTGACCACACCTGCACGGGAGTGGGCCATACGGGTAGTGATACGCACCAAAACGGGATAGCCCAGTTTTTCGGATAATTCAAACCCGTCATATACCATGTCGTATGCTTCCTGCTGGCTGGCCGGCTCAAGCATCGGGATCATGGCAAAGTTGCCATACATACGATTGTCTTGTTCATTCTGTGAAGAGTGCATCGAAGGATCATCGGCTGTAATGATAATCATACCACCATTGACACCGCTCATAGCAGCATTCATAAAACAGTCGGCGGCAACGTTCAGCCCCACATGCTTCATACAGCAAAGAGCTCGCTTGCCTGCGTAGCTCATACCCAACGCAGCTTCCATTGCAGTTTTTTCATTCGTGCTCCAACGGCAGTGAATCCCCCTTTCCTTTGCGACGGCCGAACCCTGTATGAATTCGGTTATCTCGGTCGAAGGGGTCCCCGGATAGGCGTAAACACCGGACAGACCGGCATCGATAGCAGCTTGTGCCACGGCCTCATCCCCTAAAAATAGATGTTTTTCCATGTAACGTTTATTTTGTTTTACTTGATTTTGCTTCTGTTATCTTCCCACAAAGATAAGACTTTTACCCATACCCGCAACAACCGAGCTATATTGGATTTTTAGTTTCATAGGCATGAAACTGTTGTTTCCCTATGGTGGAACTCTCGTTTCCTTATAATGGCACTGCCGTTTCCCTATAATGAAACGATCGTGGCATACCGGGAAAATGTTTCCATATTGCCTACCGGATTTTCCGTCTGTTCAATTCTGCCCGGTAGCGGTTAGCATTACGATTATGCTCGGCAAGAGTGGCCGCAAAATTATGCCGTCCGGAAAAATCTTCCTTCGCGCACATATATAGATAGTTATGCTTCATGTGGTTCAACACGGCATCCAATCCCCTAATAGTCGGGATACGGAGTGGTCCGGGAGGAAGTCCGGCATGTTTGTAGGTATTGTAGGGAGAATCGATCTCCAGATGTTCGAACAGGATACGTTGGAGGGAGAAATCGCCTACGGCAAACTTCACGGTCGGATCCGCCTGAAGGGGAATGCCACGCTGCAAGCGATTAATATATAGACCTGCTACAATAGGATATTCGTCTACGGCAGCCGTCTCTTCTTCCACAATAGAGGCAAGAATGGCAACTTCGACCGGTGTCATCCCAATTTCTTTCGCTTTTGCCAAGCGAGCGTCATTCCAGAAAATCTTATATTCACGCTGCATACGCTGCATCAACTTCTCAGCGGAAATATTCCAGTATACCTCATAAGTATTCGGAATAAACAGCGCAAGGATCGTCTCAGTCGTAAAACCTAATGATGCACAGTAGACGGAATCAACAAGCAAAGGTAGCAGGTCATCCTCCTCGATCATTAACTGCCCGGCAAGTCTTTCGGCCAGATCCAACTTGAAGCGTATATTATTAAAAGTGATTCGAGTAGCTTCCTGATGCCCCCGACGCAGGTTGTTAAGCAATGCCAGGTTATTCATACCCGGCTCCACAGCATAACGTCCGGTACGCATATTGGTGGGATATTTCAGCATTCCGGCAAGCTGCTTGAAACTCCCGATACGCCGGCAACCGGCAGAGTCGACCAACTGGCGACAGAGATCGCCAAAATCTTTCTTCTCGTCAATATAAACATATACAGTCTTGCGCGGCTCGAAATCAGGTGCAAGTATCAAACAGTATGCCCAGAATCCCACACCTGCTAACAGGAGGATGATAAACGAGAGGATTCCAACAATGAGAGTATGCTTTCGCATCTTTTTTTTCTCCATATTATATATAGTCTGCTGTATCTCAGAACCGGCCACAAAAATAATATCTTTTTCCCGAATGCCCTACCTCTTTCTAACTTATTCCAAGCATTGCAATCGGGAAGAAAAAAGTGTTCACTTTTGTAGGATTGAAAACCTCTGATTGCCAATCATGTGCAAGAATAAGTCTTTTTTCTTTTAAAATAATACACCAAATGCTTTGTATATTTAAAAACTTAAGCATATCTTTGCAGCGCAATTCAAGGAAATGAAGCGCGAAACTCATGGAAGTGTGGGTGAGTGGCTGAAACCACCAGTTTGCTAAACTGACGTACGGGTAACCGTACCGGGGGTTCGAATCCCCCCGCTTCCGCTCCAAAGGCTGTCAATTGAAAAGTTGACAGCCTTTGCTGTTTTAAACCCACACAAAAAAAACGAAATCACAAAAGAAGGGATCCCGGATCATAATCCGGGATCACACCGGAACCACAAGGGAAAACAAACAAAAAAAGGCTGCCTTCACAGACAGCCTTACGGGTGAAAAATGGGACTCGAACCCACGACCCTCGGAACCACAATCCGATGCTCTAACCAACTGAGCTATTCTCACCATGTTTATCTTATCAAGTGTTTATCTCTTTAAGACGGTGCAAAGATAGAGGTTTTATTTTAAACTGCAAATAATTCGAGCATTTTTTTATTCAAAAATATACTCTTCGACCTCCTTATTGTTACCTTTTAAAAACAAACGCGTATTATTTACATACTTAATCAATGCTGAATCGACTGAAAAAGAGGAATTTTGATTCTTTCCCGACCAAGAGGCCGCCGGAACCACCCGAATATCTTCTTTTCCTTGTTCATTCTTATAACGGGAAGAATAAATCAACGAATATTGTGCGGAAACAATATATCGGCGCAACCCCTTCCGACCTAAAACGACTTTCACCATGACACCCCCATCGGTATGTTCCCGGCTCATGTTCGATATAAAATTACCCAATGAATAAACAACCAGACGGTCGGTAACTCCCTCCTTTCCCCTGCGAAGCTCCATTGGCTGAACAACATGAGGGTGACTGCCTATGACCAGATCGACACCCTGCCGCAACAGCCAATCGGCCAGTTCACGTTGTTCACGGGAAGGTATCCGTTCGTATTCCAATCCCCAATGCATATTAGCTATAATAAAATCCGGATTAAAGAGCTTGGCTTCGGCAATATCACCCTTCATTATCTCCTTATCGATATAATTGACGATTCGGGGTATATCGACTTTCAAACCGTTGGTACCATAGGTATAGTTGAGCATGATGATACGAAAATCCTTCTTACGGAGCAACATCGGATATGTGCGGTGACGGTGATCACAGTCAAGAAAGGTTCCGGTATGACGGATTCCGAGAGAATCCAGTGCCTGGATAGTACGGACAAATCCGCGAGTCCGCCTATCTAAACAATGATTATTGGCTAACAAGAAGAAGTCGAAACCTGCTTTTTGCAAAGCCAAAGCGAAGTCTTCCGGAGCGCTGAAAGCCGGATAACCACTATATGGCTCCCCTCCTAACGGGACTTCGAAGTTCACAACAGCAATATCGGCAGATTTCACCTCTCTCTCGATATTGGCAAAATAGCTACCCAAATCAAAAAAATCTCCCCTCCGGGTATTGTCAAGTTGTTTCTGGTGCATCATGGCATCACCGGCAAACAAAATTGTCAGCGAGTCCTGAGCAGATAAAGACAGAAAGCTCAAAAGACAAAACCCGGAGAGGAGGATTTTCATTTATAAATCTCTTTCTTTCCGGCTAAAAGCGTATTGCGCATCAAAGAAATAATCGTCATCGGACCTACACCACCCGGAACCGGCGTGATATAAGAACACTTAGGAGCGACCTCGTCAAACTTAACATCGCCAGTCAACTTAAAGCCGCTTTTGCGAGTTGCATCCGGCACACGTGTCGTACCCACATCCACAATTACAGCCCCTTCTTTTACCATATCGCCTTTCAGGAATTCGGGGACACCCAATGCCACAATAATAATGTCGGCACTCAAGCACATTTCCTTCAGGTTCTCGGAACGACTGTGGCAAACAGTAACCGTACAATCGCCCGGATAGGCTTTCTGCATCATCAAAGTAGCCATCGGTTTGCCCACGATATTACTACGACCCAGCACCACGCAATGTTTACCGCGAGTAGGAATCTCGTAACGCCTCAACAGCTCCAAGATGCCAGCTGGAGTTGCCGACACGAAACAGGGGAGACCGATAGACATACGACCCACATTGATCGGATGGAAACCATCTACATCCTTACGGTAGTCGATCGCTTCGATAATCTTCTGTTCAGAGATATGTTTCGGAAGCGGGAGCTGTACGATAAAACCATCCACGTCCGGATCGTTGTTCAGTTCGTCCACTTTGCGAAGAAGTTCTTCTTCGGTAACATCGGCTTCATAACGGATCAGAGACGATTTAAAACCGATCTCATTACATGTCTTGACCTTACTTGCGACATATGTTTCACTTCCTCCATCATGACCGACCAATATGGCAGCCAAATGAGGGATTTTACCACCGGTAGCCTTGATACGGGCCACTTCTTCCGCCATCTCCTGCTTCATCTGAGCCGAAACGGCTTTTCCGTCCAATAGCTTATACTGTTGTTCTTCCATATTCTCTATTATCTTTTCAGGTTTTATCTTCTGAATGAAGGAAATTTCTTGCTTCCCGGTTTGGCAGCCGTCAGCATACGCATCATCTTGCGCGTTTCATCGAATTGCTTGATCAGCTTGTTCACTTCCTGGATCGTCGTACCGCTACCTTTGGCAATACGCTGACGACGTGAACCGTTCAGGATTGCCGGATTCGTACGTTCTTCGGGAGTCATGGAGTAGATGATCGCTTCGATGCTCTTGAAAGCATTGTCGTCAATATCCACATCCTTCAGAGCCTTGCCTACGCCCGGAATCATAGAGGCCAGCTCTTTCAGGTTACCCATCTTCTTGATCTGCTGGATCTGAGAAATAAAGTCGTTGAAGTCGAACTGATTCTTGGCAATTTTCTTCTGCAAGCGTTTGGCCTCTTCTTCATCATACTGCTCCTGCGCACGTTCCACCAAAGAAACGATATCACCCATACCAAGGATACGGTCTGCCATACGTTCAGGGTGGAAGATATCCAAAGCATCCATCTTTTCGCCCGTTCCGACGAACTTGATCGGTTTGTCGACCACCGTTCGGATAGAAAGAGCGGCACCACCGCGAGTATCACCGTCGAGCTTCGTCAGGACAACACCGTCAAAATCGAGGCGCTCGTTGAATTCTTTCGCCGTGTTGACAGCATCCTGCCCAGTCATGGAATCGACCACGAACAAGGTTTCATCCGGCTGAATAGCACTCTTGATCGCAGCGATCTCTTTCATCATCTGCTCGTCAATAGCCAAACGACCAGCGGTATCGACAATCACGACATCGTTGCCTTTCGCACGTGCTTCGCGAATCGCGTTCATCGCAATCTCCACCGGATTCTTGTTTTCCAGTTCCATATAAACAGGTACTCCAACCTGTTCGCCGACCACACGCAACTGCTCGATAGCAGCCGGACGATACACGTCACAAGCTGCCAACAGCGGCTTTTTATTTTTCTTAGTCTTCAACAAATTTGCCAACTTACCTGAAAAAGTCGTTTTACCGGAACCTTGCAAACCGGACATCAGGATGATTGCCGGACTACCCTTCAGATCCAGATCGGTAGCCGTTCCTCCCATCAGGTCTGCCAACTCATCATGCACAATCTTAACCATTAACTGACTGGGCTTAACGGATGTAAGCACATTCTGTCCTAATGCTTTCGCCTTTACCGTATCGGTAAAACCTTTGGCTACTTTATAGTTTACGTCGGCGTCAAGTAATGCTTTACGCACATCTTTCAATGTTTCAGCCACATTGATTTCCGTGATCTTACCTTCACCTTTCAACAGTTTAAACGATCTGTCTAACCTTTCGCTTAAATTCTCAAACATAATTCGTATGTATATTTATTTTATTCTATTTTCTATTCTTCGAATGAGAGGCAAAGGTAAGAAAAACTGACGAATAAAGAAAAGATCACAAATTCCGAGTCAGATTTTCTTATTTTGCCAAGATGCTTTCTTTAAATAAATGACACTTGCGACCAATAAACCGGTATAATACACCACCTCGGTCATGAAACAGATAGCAACCGGCATATGCAAGCGCATCCCGACCACATATATAAACAATGTATAGAAAACCAGGGTAGCCAGCTCCATCACAAAAGCCGAACGAGTATTTCCCGTACCCGTCACTCCGTTGAACACGATATTGGCAACCGCTCCGATCAGCAAAGCGCCTGAAATAACATAAAGGGAAGGGATCGAAGCTTGTATCAAAGTCACGTCATTGGTATAAACCGATAATATCGTAGAAGGAATCAGACAAGTGACAGACACAAAAACAGCCATGATTCCTAACGATATCCAGGTTATATGACGAATGATCGGGATAACCTGGTCCTTATGCCCCGCCCCGATGCTGTTACTCACAAACGTATTCGTTGCCGTCGATAAAGAATTGACAGGGATCAATAAAACGATGTAAACACTCCGGACAATATTCGCAACCGCCAGTTCCCGCTGCCCTAAATGTTCCACAGCCACAAACAACATGAAATAAGTACTGAGCGAAATAAAATATTGCAACATCGTAAATATAGAGATATCCAACACACGCCTCAGCAATTTAACATCGAACGATCGAAACTGGCTCAGTGCATACTTCTTGATATCCACCGTCATCCGAGTATAAACCATATAAAACACGATAGACACCGCCTCCGCCATCACCGAAGCGATAGCCGCTCCTTTTATACCCAATTCCGGAAAGCCACAGTTACCGAATATCAACAGGTAGTCCAGCAGCACATTCGTCAACGCCATCACAACAGCATTCAGTGTCAGCACCTTCGTCCGGGTAATACCGATAAACAAAGCACGGAACATCACATTCACAAAAGAGAAAAAGAACCCGAACACACGCCAGTCCAAGAATTCTTCCGTGGCATTCAGAATCGTATCGGAAGAAATCAGTACCCGCATAATATCCCCGGCAAACAGACGTGACAAAGTAAACATGACGGCAGCCAACATAAGCAGGAAAAAGACTCCCTGTATCATTACCGGCCCAACTTCCTTATAATTCCGCTCCCCATTACGGCGAGCCATGATGATCTGCGATCCGGTACTAAACCCAAAAGCGATCGTAAAGGCACATATATAATACAAGCCGCCCATTGCCGAAGCTCCTAACTCGATTTCACTAACCCGGCCCAAAAACGCGGTGTCCGTCACATTAATGACATTCTGTGCCAGAAGACTCAAAAAGATTGGATAACTAACATTCCAAATTTGCCTGTTTGTGTACATATTAATATTATTCACGAAGGAAATCCATACTCATAAAAAAAGCCCGCCACATCAGGCGAGCTTCTTCTTTATATGCTATCGCATTTATTTTTCAGCTACCGATGCTTCAATCAGTTTATTGGTTGCCGTATCAGGAAACACAACCGACGGCTTAAATGTTTTCGCCTCCTCAAAATCCATCAAGGCATACGACATAATAATGATGATATCGCCAGGTTGTGCTTTGCGTGCAGCAGCTCCATTCAGACAAACCACTCCCGAACCTCGTTCACCTTTAATGATATACGTTTCAAAACGTTCACCGTTATTATTATTCACAATAGCGACCTTTTCGTTGGCAATCAGATTGGCGGCATCCAGCAAATCCTCGTCAACAGTGATACTTCCTATATAATTCAGATTGGCTTCCGTTACCGTTACCCGGTGAATCTTTGATTTAACTACTTCTATAAACATACGATCTGATTTATGATTTATGATTTATGATTTATGAATTATTTAGCTACGCTTGTTTCTTCCATATAAAACTTATGATTATTCAGGAAACAAATCATCATTCATAAATCATAAATCTATATTTAGTACTTAATATTATCTATCAGACGAACCTCTCCGCAATATACCGTAATACATCCTACCGGATAAGTCGTATCGGACCAGTTCTTGATGGACTCCATCGTATTGCCATCTACAATCTCATAGTATTCCACACGCATAATAGGATCGGCATTTATTGTGTTGACAACATAGTCGATCACCTCCTGCACACTCTTTTCGGGCACAAAGTTAGTACTTTCTTTTAACGTACGAGCTATTAACGGAGCTTTTTGACGTTGTTCGGGTGTCAAGCGCACATTACGGCTACTCAATGCCAGACCGTCTGCTTCACGCAAAATCGGACAGTCGTTGATCTTTACCGGTATATCCAGTTGTTTCACCATAGCACGGATCACAGCGATCTGCTGGAAATCTTTTTCACCAAAATAGGCATTATCCGGTTCGACTACATAAAAAAGTTTGCTCACGATCTGAGCAACCCCATTGAAATGTCCGGGACGGCGCGCCCCTTCCATTACGACCGAAACAGTGCCGAAATCGAATGTGCGGGTATCTGGCTCCGGATACATTTCTTCTGCCGACGGCGCAAATACATAATCGCAACCGACCGGCTCCAATAGAGTACAGTCTTTATCCAACGTACGAGGATACGTTTCAAGGTCGTGCTTGTCGTTAAACTGGGTTGGATTGACAAAAACACTGACTACACACACGTCATTTTCTTTCACACAACGTTCAACCAGGCTCAAGTGTCCGTCATGCAATGCTCCCATAGTGGGAACAAAGCCAATTTGTTTGTTATTACGCTTTTCTTCAGCGAGATAACTCTTCAATTCTTTAATACTGTTTACTATTTTCATCCTTTAGATGCTTATTGACGGTGCAAAGCAAATAAATAATTGCGGTAAATGAAAGAATTTTTGTATATTTATATCTATATATGAATATCAACCTATTACAAAAACAGTTCGTTCATGCTGTTCTTTTTTAGCTTCTTCTGATATTGCAAATATAGTGACTTTTTTAATATCCAAATCTAAATATCTAAAAAACAGAGTTTCTTATTTCCTTCATACAACAAACCCCAGCTACCACTAGGACAACTGGGGTTTACTCATTTTGTAATTACCTACACTTACTTAAACCAAATTTTGGCATTCTTCTTTACTTCTACCTTTGTAAATTTCTTTAACTCTTCAGCCAACGCTTGCACTTCTTCTGGTGTTGGTTCTGGAATACAAACCTTTCCATTTGTATTCTTTCCTATATTAACTTGCTCAGGGTTACACCTCTTTATACACTCTATCATTTCATTCAAATCAAACTCAATTAACGGTTCTGTCGTTACATACGTTTTAATTCCTCTGGCAGAAATATCAACCATTGCCTTTACTCGATCTTCTATCAAGGGAGAATTACGCATGATTTCAGGATAGCTTCTATTGGTCTCAATGGTTGTACAGACTACAGATCTTTTAAACACAGGGTGATCCAAATACTCCAATATCCTAGCTGGATTCTTACTTTGAAACAAATATCTATTATATTCGTCGCAATAATCCAATACGGTTTTAATCCAACTATCTGGTATATCCTGAGCAAACATATCAATGCTACTGCCTACAAAGATAAAATTACCACTGCCCAAACAAGCATTTGCTAATTCTCCAGCATCCAATCTGGCTTCTCCCCGTTTGGGAGACAATTTATCCATATAACAATAGCTACAGCCGTGATAGCACTTTCCCTTAATGGGATTCCAAGTATGACTCACAAACTCATACATATTTCCTTTTGCTTCTCTTATCATATTCAAAATTTTAAGCGGAAGGTGTTGTTACGCACCTTCCATTAATTAATTACTCTGCTGATTCCACTGATACATTAAAGCTATCCCAAAGTTCATTCAATTTTTTATTAATCAAATTTTCTTTACTGCTTCCTCCTTTTTTCCCTTTAACCTTTTGAAGGTATGTGACATTGTCAGAATCAATCGAATTGATAAACTCTATCATATCATCAGTAAAATTTGCTTTATCAGCATCTAGCGTTTTTTCATATTTACTTACAATCCAACCTGATAATGTTGTTCTGGTTTTACATAAATCCTCACCTAATTTAGATTTGGCTGCATTTAAGATCTTCAACCCTCTTTCTATTCCTGCATCATTTTTCAACGGATCTAAGTATTTTCCTCGCATAGCTACATTAATGACAGAAGTATTTACCTTCGTGCCAAAAGTAAGCCAAAGAGAAGCTGCATTTAAAGAGTATCCTTTGTTTGTTAGCTTATTGATCTCTAATAATAACTTAGGACAATTCTCTTTAACTGTTATGCTCTTTACCCTATCCTTAGTGTCCCACTTGTTAGTACAAGTATTAATCTCTGTCAACATATCCATAATAGACATATTATCATCTAAAGGATACGTTACAAAAAACTCCTTTTTATACTTCTGTTCTTCTTCCAATTTTGCATTAGCTTTCAACAATTCCAAATGTGCTTGATACCTATGATTTCCTTCAACCAATACGATATACTGACCTGCATCCTCTTTGGAAATATCCTCACCCGTTTCAAAATCCATTATTTCTAAGCCTTCTTCTATAGACTTACTTCCATCTACAATAATAGCAGGAGATAACAACCCAAACTGTTTCAAAGACTCTTTTTTCTTCTTGACGATTTTAGGATCAAGTTCTCTGTTTGCTACTAATCTTGCCATTTGTTTACCTTTTTTCAACAACTCTGAAATGTCAATTAAATGATTCATATATTAATTATTTTTATTGCCAACCTTCATTGATTGACACTGCAAAGATGAAGCAATAAAACGCATAAACAATAGAAATTCAACACATTACAGGGTAGCACAAAAACAGCAGAGTTTAACAACCCTGCTATAAATCAATTTGTTACGTTTTAATAAAGAATTAGGCGTACCAATTGCCTATACCTTTAAATTCTGGTTTTTTCTTTGGGTTCATCAATCCTTTCAATGTATTATATTCGTTAAGTATTGGAGTAAGCAGGTTTTTATTTCTACTTATCCCTGCAAAGTAAAGCAGATAAGAAAGCAATTCTTTTTCCTTGTTGGAGATATTAGCACCTTCTGCTCTTTTTTCCTTTACATGGTTTGAACTGTCAAAATAGCACCTGAGCATCTTGCAAAACAAATATGCCATTGCTGTATCACTATATTCTACGGATTCTTCCAACATGATACGATCGCCAAAGATAAAAGCATCTTTCACTTTTGGATAGGCTTCTTTGCATAGAAAGCCAATCAGATCTATCGTCTGACTGTCTGTTAGGATAAACTTATTTTTACCTATCTTTAAAGTCAGTTCAGCAGGCTGTTCTTTTCTTTCTTCTATCGTCTGTATAAATTTCTGAATTTGCTTACTTGTGCCTTCTTCTGTTCTGATATTGTCTATGCAGGTATCAACACAGTAATCATAAACGAACAGAAGAAGATACCAAAACATTACAGGATCAAGTTCTAAGCTATGCAAACAAGACTGTATATCTTCATTCTCCAAATAGCTGCCAAACTTATTTTGCAATGCTATTTTCTTATTGTTATACCTGTCTATAAAATGGAATGCACTCGTTCCTGATAGAAAAGGCTCTCCCATCTCATCAAAACCGATTGTGGGACAAAATTCCAATCCCACATGGACAATCCCACTTTCATTTAATTCGTCTATACCTATTTCTTCTGCTGGCTTCATACTATTTGTATCTGTTTGTACAAAGTTAAACCATTTAAGAGAAGAATCTCCAAATTAAATTGGCAGTTTCTTTCTTACAATGGTATGACCTTCCACAAATAGAAATGGACACCTTGATCGCTCAAAGTGTCCATGAATATATATAATCACTAGGCAGAAAAGACAGGATTAAAACATGATAATTTCGCATGGTTCAACTCTTTTCTTTTTTACAGGCTTTTTGAAATTGAAACTCTTTACAAAATACTTCAAACTATATATCTGTGTTTTAGAAAAATTCCTATTGTTCATCTTGTCAATGAACTGTTCTAAATTGGGGCAATTATAGAAAATCGTATTCATAATATCTTTGTCATACTTAGGTGGTTTGATTTCCATTCTTTTGCAATAAGCTGCAATTTCATTGTAATAATCAACCAAAATCCGTTCCGATACGGAATCCGCTTTTTGTGCAGGAAGATCTTCATAAATAAACCTGTCTGTTATGACATATCCTTTTTCAACTTTACTAATCACTTGCAAAGAAATACCCAAGCGGTTCAATTCCTTGATCTTATTCAAGCCTATACGAAGCAAATTCAGCTTTCCTATTTTATCCAAACTGTATAAGACCGTATTGCTACCTTTGAATCCCAAGCATTTCAACAAGAGTAGGAACCCTTTCAAGTCACAGGGAATTTCTTCTTTCAAAAAATCATAACTCAAACGAAACCAATTTTCACCCAAATTAGAATCTGGTATTTTGATTGAATAAGTATTTCTGTCAAAAACTCCCAATTCTCCCTTCATCTTTTCTCTCTTTACATGGAGCAATCCCAACTGTTCAAATTTCTTGATATACGAGATAACTGTCTTTTTGGAATATCCAGACATTTCTGCCAACGTCTCTTCCTTTATATGGGATATATACATCTTTCCGTCATTTTCTAGATCTGTATTCAGAACAATACAACTGAATACAAAAGCCTCTTTATGAGTCAATTTTAAAAGCGAATCCTTTGAGATTACGCGGTAATTCATAGGGATGTCAATTAAAAAAAAAATAAATCACATCTGCGAGATAGATATTTCCGCTTTCGCCAGAAAGCGTGAAATCCCATATTAAGTATTTGGTTTGTAAGTAATTAGTAAGGGTGTGAAAAAAATTAAACCACCCTACGGAAAAAATTAAACCGCCCACTTTTCAGGGACAAAATACATATTTTCCTTGTTTATAGGAATCAAAGCTCCCGAACGGATCATTTTTTTGTATTGGGAACAACTTAAGCCTAATGCATTCTTACAAGCCAGGCGATTCGGATAAATTCGATTGGTTTGTCTAAATAATACCATTTCTGAGAAAATGAATTGATAAAAAAACACATATCTGAGAGCCATTGAAGTAATCTTGGGAAATGGGAACAGGAAATCACCCATCTGTTTAAAAGATGTACAAAGTTACTCATTTCTAATACCTCAAAAAAATGAATCCCCTCCAAACTGAATTTCAGAGATAAAGCATACCTCAACTTTGAAAAAGCACTATGGATCAAATTCTCATGTATGAAACGAGAGCTTAACCGCACTTATCTTAAAGTCCCCCCTCAGTAGGTGATAGAGAAGTGAAAAATATGCAAGTGATCTACCTCTGAATCTCTTTTTCGAAAACGGATAAATGCCTATCGAACTTTGGAAACAAGGGAAAGAGATTTTTAACGGACAGAGATTCAACAACAGACTGCGGTATTTACTCCTCTTCTCTTTTATATGGTGTAACCCTCAACACTACGAAGGATTAAAACCAAGCCGATACACAGGAATTATCAACAAAAATCAAATTTATATCATTATGGAAAGTCAGTACAAGGTATGTGAAGTGAAACTCACTTACAAGTCAAAGATTAAAGCCTCTGAAAGAGAGAAAATCTTATCCGCTGAAAATGCTTATAAAATCCTTTTATCTGTATTTGATTCTGAAACAATACAGTACAAAGAGTTTTTCAAAGTCATTTTAATGAATAGAGCCAACAAGGTATTAGGCGTTTGCCATATTTCAGAAGGTGGATTGAATGAAACCTCTGCGGATATACGCATTATTATGCAGGCTGCAATATTGGGTAATGCTTCTGCCATCATATTGGCACACAATCATCCGTCTGGGAACATACAACCAAGTATGCAAGACGATCAAGTGACAAAAAGAGTAAAGGAGATTGCCAAATTGATTGGTATCAACCTTCTGGATCATCTTATCATAACGGATGAGACTTATTACAGTTATTCTGAAAACGGACGGATTTAAGATTGTGAGACATGGAAATAATACTTTATATCTTAATTGCCGCCATTGTGTACCTGATAGTGTTGTTAATCTATCCGATCATTCCGTTTATCCTTCTTTTTACCTTCTTGTATAAGGCGATAAAGGAACAATAAGAATCAAAAAAGAATGTTCACTTCTGTTGAAAGTGAATGTTCTTTTGATTTTCAACAAGTTACCATTCAAAGAAGAAGAGAGGACACAAAAAACAATCACTTTTATTTGTAATCAATTAAAACTGAATATTATGAGTTTGAAATACAGTACAACAACAGCGGATTATCTGAGATGGGATGAAATGTCAAATCTGGTCAGAAGATTAAGCAGGGACGGAGATTATAAAATGTCCTTGTTGATTGCGATAGGTTGTTTCTGGGGATTGCGTATCTCAGATATATTGTCATTACGCTGGAAAGATATTCTGAATGTGGATGAGTTTACTTTGCAGGAAAAGAAAACAAAGAAGAACCGCACAATCAGGATTAATCCTCAACTGAAAAGACATATTGCAGAATGCTACGATCACATTCAGCCAATAGGGATTAATTCGCCTATACTGGTAAGCCAAAAGGGAACAACATACTCAATACAAAGAATCAATGTGATCTTAAAAGAGATCAAAGCCAAATACAAACTGAAAGTCCAACATTTTAGCTGTCATAGCCTACGAAAAACATTTGGCAGGCAGGTGTACAACCAAAATGCAGAAAATGCAGAACTGGCTTTAGTCAAGTTGATGGAGTTGTTCAATCATTCCAGTGTGGCGATCACAAAAAGGTATTTGGGATTGAGACAGGAAGAAATATTGCAGACTTATGACAGTCTTTCCTTTTAGATGGTTAATATTTCAACTTAAATCATTGACACATAAAACACTTTTCGTAACTTTGTGGCAATTCTACAAGTTCATGGCGTTGAACCTCTATAGAAGGACATACGTTTAACGAAAGGTGTTATTGATATTATCTTCTACATTCAAACTTCGCAACTTTGATTATTCCGTGAAGATGATAGCAATAGCACCCACATCATTTGATATGTACAACTATCTGTGAGGATGGTTTATATACCTATTGGTGTGGGTTGCTGTTGCTTTATCCACAGAATAGGTATGCGAGAACCTGATAATAGGATAAAGCCAATAGTGTTCCCGCACCTTTTTTGTTTATTAATCTTTCCAGAGGGGACAAGGGAAGGGATATTATAGATAGAACTTATATTATGATTTCAGAACATGAATTTCAGCAAATAGGGGAAAAGAGTTCTGTAGAACTAATGTTTGCTATGATGGCTTATAAAACACAGTTGCAAAACTCTTTAAAAGAAATATTAACACAGTCTGAAATAAATTCGATAAAATTTTCTGTTATCGATCAAGGAGTAATAGATAAATTAGTTTCATTAGCAAAACCTATTTATGCACAAAATAGAGATAATCAAACATTATATTCTTTATCTATGTCTATTGGTACGATTTTAAAAGAATTTGAATGGGGTACAGACTTTGTTTCGTCCAAAAGATTGTATGAATTAGCTAAACGAATTTTTAACGATAAAACACTTGTGGATGCTAAAAAAATGCTATCTTTTGGGTTAAAAGATAGAGATTCGTACAAAAGATTGATAATCAATGTGTCTATTAAAGATGGAATGGTTGTAACAAGTAAATTTACACCTAATTCTTTTTCAAAATTGATAGATACAAATGACTTAGGGATTACATCCACAACAGTTCATCTATCTGCTTTGGATGAATTTGTATCTGATTGTCAATTTTTTGTGAACATTCTTAATGATAATGCATTAGACTGGCGAAAGGAAAACTCTATTTTAATGGCATTAATTCATGTTATAAATGATCATATCAGACGTTGCAATAGAATTTTCTTCATTGATTTAATATCTTATGTTAACGTCTATTGTTTCATAATGCATGGAGTTGGATTTTCTGAAGATCAAATAAAAAATAGTTATCTCAAATTAGTTTACAACATTGTAAAAAAATGGGAAAACAAAATTATGTATGGCAATCCTACAATTGGGGTTGTTCCATTTAGTAGTACAAAGATGTATAAAAACTTAGAAAACTATGTCATTTTTTATGGATATTAAGAATGTTAAAATTGTCTTATATATTTTATCTCGTTCTAATAATAACTTCCTGTATAACAGAAAAATCACAATTGCGATCAAATGCTGAAATATCACTTCGTACCACATTGCAGGAAGTCAATGCAGATTCAGGCTTAGTTATGTTGATGGATTCAGCAGGAAATGTCATAGTCAAAAGCAGTCTTTCTCTGTTAAATGGTAAATCTTTAGAAGATGGAGTATATACTACAGTTAGAGATATGGGGACACTTGCTGTCCCTGTATCTTTAATTCCTGTTTTGGAGAAAGGGAATGTTTCACTGTCTGACACTGTTAATGTGGGTAATGGTATATATAATCACAATGGAAAAGAGATCAGGGATCATAATGCGGATATGGGTGGATATGGAGAAATCACCTTACAACAAGCAATCCTGTTTGATTCAAAAGTGGGTGTAATCAAATCATTATCTCCATATACAACAATCAAGACAACCTATTCACCTACGGAAATACTGAATTTCTATCATTCCTTTGCTGTATCAGATTATTCTATTTGTTCTGCAAAGACAATGAAGGAGATACAACAGACCTTTGAAATGGTAGTCAGTGAAGGTACGGGTAAACCTTTATTTTCTGATAATGTAAAGATCGCAGGAAAGACAGGATCAGTTATCAAAGAAGATGGAACACATGAAGTTTCCTTCTGTGGTTATTTCAAGGTGAACAATGCTGTATATACCTGTTTAGTCATTATTTCCAATCCTAAAAATGGTTATCCGTCTGGTGGTATAATGGCTGGGGATGTGGTTAAAGAGATTGTTAATTATTTGGATAGATAAGGAAATGAAATATTATATTCTCTTACTTGGATTATGCTTATTTGGTTGCAAGGATAACACACCTTTACAAACGTCTGTTACAGTAAACGTTTCAAAGACTGGAACGTTAGACTCTTTATTGAGTAAATATAGAAAAGAAGTTATTGATACATTGGTTGTAACAGGAAAAATCAATGAAATAGATTTGATTACTATCAAGTATATGAGTAATCTTTCTTACATTGATTTAGAAGAAACAGAATTGTCTACCAGTATATCAAAGAACCATATTTTAGTAAATGGTAATCAAAATCAAATAATAAAGTTGCCTAATAATCAATCCTTATTCTATTCTTTGAATCCTTTAGAAATTCATTCTAAGGATAATGAACCATTAGACATTGATGGAGTTCTTTTAAAGAGTAAAGGGGAATTATTTTTATATTCAAGAGATCATCGAGATAGTATGTATATCGTATCTAAGTCCTCTAAAGATAGAAAATTCACTTATAAAGATTTGTCCATACATCGTGAAAGTTTTAAAGGAGTTGATTTACCTCGTATATTTATTAGTTATAACCAAAAAGTAAATGGATATAAAGTAAATGTGATGTGGTTTCCATCAGATAGTTATTACTTTGACCAAAGTCCAGCTATTTTGCATTTTCAAAATGATACCAGTGAGTTTTATATTTACAATCCATCATACCATGAAGGTGGTGTATATGAAAAATATGGAGAAAAAACACCGCCTAAAGATGGAGATACTATTTATGTAAACTATACTCCAAAAGAATCAAGCAAGCATGCAAAAGGTTATGGATATTTAGCAAGTCATGAAATTCCATTTTTCTTTCAAGATGTTGATTTTGATGGAAAAGATGAGCTACTGATTACCAATTGGCAATGTGGTTCAAAAGGTTCAAGCACGTATGATGTATATAAAGTGAATCAATATTATGAATATCGTCTTGATATGATTAAACTTACAGATGCTCCTTTCTACAAAATGGAAAATGGACAAACAGAATTTGATCCTAAAGAAGAAACTATCAAACTTCATTTGAGTTTTAGTGCTTTTGAGTATGCTATACATACTTACAAAAAAGTTAAACAAGATAAAATAGAATGGACAGAACCAGAAGATTCTTATAAGTTTGAATTAGTAAGGGTTGATATTCATAATCAATACACAGATAGTAAAGAGCATAAGGTATATATTAAAGATGGATATAAGTATAAATTAGTAAAAGATGAAAAAACACCAGTTAATCAAAAAGATAAATAGTATCATTATATTACTCTTACTTGGATTATGTTTGCTTTGTTGTAACAATCAGCCAAGTAAACAAGATAAATCTATCCAACCTGTAATACAGAAAGATGATAAGTTTACCAATCACTATGAACTTCCACTGACAGAATCAGAAAAAAGAGAAGTGTTACACTATTCTGATTCTGTTTTGCAAGTGAAAGGTATAAAACTCATTGATTATAGGAATGAAATTTATCAGTATGGAGATATACGTTTTTATTGGAACAAGAAATTTAATTACTTCTTGGCATATCCAGATTCGTTGATTCATGGGAAAGAAGCATTTCTTTGTGACGGAAATCATTTTTATAATAAGGACAGCACAATTGTATTAAATACTGGCATTGCTTACTATGATGTATTTGAAGATGATTATTCCATTTCTGAATTTTTTAAAGAGTTCATATTTGAAGGTGAATCTATTTCATATAAGCAATTTAATGATACCAATTTCTATTTGAAAGGTAAGAATAAAACAAGAACGTCATTTATTCGAATAGGAATTTATAGAGAAATTTATAATCGAAAAATTCTCATTCTTTTGGAGTTAGAATACAAGGACTGCAAACGAAAAGATGCAGAATGTATTTGGAATACCTACATTAAGAAGAAATTTCCTAGCCAACCTTTACGCAACATTATTTAACAATACAAGTCAATTTATTGCATTTCTGTTTCCTATCCCAGCATATTTAACTCAAATGTTTCGTCAAGTTTTTCTCATTCAACAAATTACACACATCTAATATATTAATTCCTAATTCAGCACATCTATTCACTGTATATCGTTCTGCATACATTTCCTGCAATTCATCCATACTAAAAATTTCATCTGCATCCACATTAGTGCCGTTCACTCCTACTTTTATCTGCTCATTATGATTACAAGTTATATATTCCATTATGGAAATATCATATAATTCATTCAAGAAAAAATCATAAGTCATACTTCCTGTGGATATATGACACCTCTGTTCAAGTATCTGCTTAATCAAATCATATCTATCTTTTCTACCCTGTTCAGTCTGTAAATAGTCAGATAATTGTTTAAGCGTATATACATCATTGTTATATCGTACCTCATCTGATAACATATCATTGATAAACAAATATTTATAAACATCTACTTCCTTAAATAATTTACTATTATCACACGATATACTAGCATTTACTCGTTTTGATTCTGTTTTTTCAACATCTGTCACACCTGCAACTATATCTATCTTATTATCCATAGATAATTGCAGATACACTTCATCTACCATCTTTGTTGATTTGTGTCCTACCATATACTTAATAACATCCTTAGATATACCATTTAAGAATGAATTAGTAACAAAAGTATATCTACCAATATGAGAGCGCATTTGTTCATAGATTGGCTTACCGTCAACTAATCTATCTAAGTTTGCCAACAAAGCAATTTTCCTCAAACGACTATTATATGTACTTGTCACTGGTTCTTCTAAGCCTTTTGGGTATTTAGACAATATAGGTTTGATCTTGTCTGCTTTAATAAAAGCATCCACCCCCTTCTTTTGGGTTTTAATCACAAATACATTCCGTCTCTCATCATATATATAATCGTCCTCAAATAGCTTAATAACATCAGACTTTCTTGTACCAGCTAAGCACTGAACTACAAATAAATCCCTTGTTTCTATTAGTTTTTCATTATCTAATTGAAGATTTGCCAGTTTATCTATTTCTTCTTCCGTCAGTACAATTCTGACCGTTTCTTTTTCGTTTCTATTTTTATAAAGCCTAAAAGATCTCATACCGCTTTCAGCATAACTAAATGGAATATTATGCTTACTATCAGCTTCTTTCAACAACATTTCAAACATACTAAAGACAGTCTTGATAGTTTTATTCTTACTACCTACATCTATATACGATTGCTGATAGCTATTAAAAGTTTCCAAATTCATATTGTTCCAACTATCTGATATACCATTAGCTTTTAAAAAACGTCTGAATTTATTAACATTCCCATGATATATTTTTTTAGTCGAATCACCAATATTCAAATTCTCACTTATAAATCCATCCATTGCATAAGTTGCTGGCTTAACGCTTACATTTCTCATTTTTATCTGACCTTTATAAATTTTGTCTTTCAATATGTTCAAACTATCCGCTATTTTATCTGGATTGTCACAAAAATACTTCTTGCACTCTGAAAAAGAAACTTTCAACTCATTTATTTTATTATTAGCAATCTCATTATTTCTATTATCCAATTCAGGCAAACGGAAACTCACATAAGCTTCCTGCTTCTCCTTATTCCAATGTTCAGGATAAACTTTTACACCCGTTGCTAATTTTAGCTGTTTCCCATTAATACGGACAACTAAATAGATATTGGTTGGCTTATTGGCTTTAGGTTGTCGTAAATTAAATCTTGCCTGCATTTCATTAATAAAAACCTGCTGTTCCATCCCTGTTATTCAAATTGGTTCTTCACTTTTGTTCTTTGTTTTCGTTCTTTTTATCAGATCTACGCTACCCAGTTTCAAAACAGCATTCATATATACATTTGATATTCAGCGAAAAAACTTTTTGTTGATATAACCAAAAATTCTTTGTATCTTTGTAGCGTCTTTATAAAACTAGTTTACAGAATGGATGCAAAAAAAATCTTGTTTATAGCTCAAGAAATAACACCCTACCTTCCCGAATCAGAGATTGCAACGATATGCAGAAACCTGCCACAAGGCATACAGGAGCGTGGTCGCGAAATTAGGACTTTCATGCCCAAGTTCGGTAGCATTAACGAACGCCGCAACCAGTTGCACGAAGTAATCCGGCTTTCGGGTATGAATCTCATCATTGATGATACCGATCACCCGCTGATCATAAAGGTAGCATCCATTCAGGCAGCCCGCATGCAAGTATACTTCATTGATAATGAAGATTTCTTCCAAAGAAAACATACTATCAGCGACGATGATGGAAACGAATACGAGGATAACGACGACCGTTCGATCTTCTACGTTCGTGGTGTATTGGAAACAGTGAAAAAACTCCGTTGGATACCGGACGTCATTCACTGTCATGGTTGGATGTCAGCGCTAACAGCCCTGTACATCAAACGTATGTATGCTGACGATCCTTGCCTCAAAGATGCAAAGATCGTATACTCTATTTATAATGATGACTTCAAAACACCGTTCAGAAAAGAATTTGCAAGCAAGTTAAAAATGGATGGAGCCAAGGACAGCGACCTGAAAGGCATCAAAGCCGATACAAGCTTCACCGGGCTGACCAAGCTCGCCATCGATTTCGCAGATGGAGTGATACAGGGTAGTGAAACGATCAATCAAGATGTGTTGGATTATATTGCCACTAAAAAGCACACCCCATTTCTGCCTTATCAGTCGCCGGACGTTTATATGGATAAATTCAACGAATTCTATGATGTCATATTAGGCACAAAATAAATTTAGAGACATGAAAATCAAGCTTTTTATACTTGGCCTGAGTCTCGGGATCTCGATTCTGAGCGGGTGTAATGATGATTTAACGCAGGTAGGAACAGGTATTCAACCGGAGAATGACAGACCGCTGGTATATGCGGACACATTTTACATGAAAGCAAAAACATTTCAGACTGATTCTGTCTATGCCCGGACAATTTACGGTTCATTAGGGGAAATATACGATCCTTTGTACGGAAACCTGAAGTCTGATTTTATGTGCCAGTTCTACTGTCCGGAAAATTTCCGGTTCAGGTATACACCCTACAACGGCATAATAGATTCGGTCGAATTTAAAATATATTATAGCCGAAGCTGGACAGGTGATTCTCTAACTCCGATGCGTGCACAACTATACGAAGTAACAACTCCGCTAACGAGAGATTTTTATACGAATATCGATCCGGAACAATACTGCAATATGCAGAAATCATTAGGTATGCAGACATATACGGCACGTGATCTAAGTGTTTCGGACTCTCTTTGGAATGATAAAAATTCAAACAACGTACTGACTTATCAACCGAGAATAACTATCCGCATGCCCCAGGAAGTAGGTCAACGTTTCTATGACGCGACAATCAAAACTCCGGAAGTTTTTAATGACCAGAATACGTTCAATCAGTTCTTTCCCGGTATTTATGTCACAAATACATATGGTACAGGAAACATTCTGAATATCGAAAGTTCCCAAATGAACATTTACTATAAGTATACGGTAAAAGGTTCCGCCAACCAAGATTCAATCGTGCAAACTTGGGAGACATTCAGTGCGACATCCGAAGTCATCCAGTTGAACAGATTCGAAAATACAGACATTGATCATTTGCTAGAATCTAACGATAGCATCGCTTATCTGAAAAGTCCGGCAGGCGTATACACCCGGTTGACAATTCCTGCACAAGACATTGCCCCGATTATCAAAGGACGTATTGTCAGCAATGTGGACCTTTCTCTAAAAGCTCTTCCGCAAGAAGACTGGAAATTCGCATTTGAAGCTCCGGCTAACGTGCTGATACTCCCGAAAGATTCAATGGATACATTCTTTAAAAATAATAATGTAGAAAATAACATCACTTCCTTCCGGGGATCTTATGTGGCTTCTACCCGGACCTATTCATTCGGAAACATAGCAAAACTGCTAAAAACCCATATAGAAAACTCTCCGGATGAGGATTTGGAAATCAACGTTGTCCCCGTACAGCGCAGAGTAGGAACGACAACCAACTACTACGGACAGACAAGCGAATACACTGTCGCCATCGAGAACTATTTGAAACCTTCCGGTGTAAAACTACGTATCGACAAAGACGCAATGGAAATGCGTATCGTAACAATTGAATATAGATAAGCAAGACTGACTATTTATTATCTATCAGATATAAAAAAACCGGGGTTCCTTTTAGGGAATCCCGGTTTTCATTTATTACTTTACCTTTATTCAGCAGCCGTTTTTTTCGCTGCTTTTTTCTTATACTTATCAAGCTCTTTCTGTAACTTTTCAATCTCTTCACCCTGGTTCTTAATCGTTGTAAGAAGCGAATTCAACTCTTCGTTCTCTATCTCAACAGGATACAAAGCATCTACACGGCTGATAAAATCACCTAATATATTCATATAATTGGTAAACGCATCATACGGAGAATCATAAATACCACGATTAAGCCAAATTCCAGTTTTCTTGGTTGTCATAAAACGGAAGTTATTGCTTGCCTGCAAATAGTCCCAGTCCTGCTTGATGCGGCGATCATCACATAAATGAACACGACCAGCCACACTATACAATTTATTAAACGCCTCACGCTGCATCACATTACCCAGCCAACAACTCGTATCTCTTTCCTCATCGGCCCATGACATCGGATAAGGAACATCGACTTGATCTACAGACTTGAACTTTGTCACGATTTCAGACGGAGTCGAGAATGAAATGCCCTTTTCTTTCGCACAAGCCGGCAAAGCCTTCATGAACTGCAGGATATTCGAAGACAACGGTTGTGCAATCCCCAAGGCAGAAAGCTCCATAAAAATATTGATAACCTGTTCTTCTTCCGGTAACCCCGCAATCCAACCGATATATTTATCTGCAAATAACGGATATTCGCTCCAATCCGAATTAGAGAAACGCAGACTAATGTCGTCCGACAGTTTGAAATCACGAAGCAAAATCTTCAAATTAGGATTATAGGCACAATGGTACACATAATGCGGGCTCTTCCATCCCAACACATGTTTGGCACCTTCGGTCAAAATACCCTTAAATCCCATACTTGCAACAACCGATCCAATCTCATTCGAATAAATCAAGCTAGAATTACGGAAAACCTTGGGAGTTTGTCCAAAAACTTGTTTGATCTTCGCACTCATTCTGGAAACTTCTTCACGGAAACATTCTTCATTAGCTAAAGAAGAAAGCCCGTGGGAATAAGGTTCACACAAAAATTCGCAACAGCCTGTATCATTCAATTGATGCAACAAATCTATCACAGCGGGAGAATAGATCTCCAACTGTTCCAAAGCCACACCCGAAATAGAAAAAGCGACTTTAAAAGCTCCTCCGTTGTTCTTTACCATTTCAAGCAAAGTGGTCAATGCCGGAATATAAGAACGCTCTGCAATCTCCGTAATACTGCGTTCATTCTCATAATCATCATAATAGTAATGATCCGTACCGATATCGAAACAACGATAGCGTTTCAAATGTATAATTTGATGTATTTCAAAATAAAGACAGATTGTTTTCATATCTAATGTTGTTTTATTATTTACCGTAATTCTTTAAGACATTCTCATAAAGAGCGCGAATACGCAAGCCGACTTTTTCCCATGTGATGCCATCGACCTCTTTCTTTCCTTCCACCTGAAGATATTCGAACAAAGACGGATTCGTGCAGATCGAATAAATAGCGTCAGCCATTGCATGAATATCCCAATAGTCCGTCTTAATCACCTTGTCGAGAATTTCCCCACAACCGGACTGTTTGGAAATAATGGAAGGTGTTCCGCACTGCATGGCTTCCAACGGGGCAATCCCGAACGGTTCGGAAACAGAAGGCATCACAAAGACGTCACTGTTCTTGTAAGCTTCATATACCTGCCTTCCACGTTGAAACCCGGGAAAATGGAAACGGTCGGCAATTCCACGCTCGGCGGCCAAATTAATCATAGCGTCCAGCATATCACCCGAACCTGCCATAATGAAGCGGATATTACGTGTACGTTTCAAAACAAGCGCTGCTGCCTCGACAAAATATTCCGGTCCTTTTTGCATGGTGATACGTCCCAGGAAAGTCACGACCTTTTCCTTTTTATGCTCCGGACGAGGAATGTCCAAAAGTTCTTGCGACAACGGATAAACCGCATTATGCATGGCAAAACATTTCCGCGGATCCTGATGATACTCCCGGATAACCGTCTGCCGTGTCAATTCAGATACACACATAATACAATCCGCATAATCCATACCGTTCTTTTCCGTTGCGTATACGGTCGGGTTGACCTTTCCGCGTGAACGGTCGAAATCGGTTGCATGAACATGAATGCAAAGAGGCTTACCACTCACCATCTTAGCATGCACGCCGGCCGGATATGTCAACCAATCGTGGGCATGAATAATATCAAATTGCTGCTGGCGAGCAACGACACCCGCTATAATCGAGAAATTATTGATCTCGTCATGCAGGTTAGCAGGATACCCTCCGGCAAACTCCATACACCCCAAATCATTTACATTCAGATATGAGAAATCGGCATAGATATGGTCACGGAAAGCATAATATTGCTCCGGCGTCATATAATTGGGAAGCCTGGACTTCAAATAATCATAATTGACATCCCGCCATACGACAGGTACTTGATTCATACCTATAATATTCAGGAAACCTTCTTCTTCACCGGTAGGCTTCGGCAAACAGAAAGTCGTTTCCACATCATTCTGCAGACTCAGACCTTTAGTAATACCATAAGAGGCAACCGCAAGACCACCATATATTTTGGGAGGAAATTCCCATCCAAACATTAACACTTTCATACAGGCTCCTCCTTTCAATAGTTATATTTGCTTAATAAGTATAATATTCTCAATATTTCTGCAACATTCATTGCGAATGATATAGCTCCACGCCCCTTGAACGGAGGATTACCGTCAAACAATTCTGAAATGGACCCGATACAATGAGACGACATTTCATCTTCGTACCCAATCAGATAACGTTCGATAAACCCTATACCGCTCATCTTATAGATACGAAGATATGCCTCAAAATAGAAACCTGCCAGCCAAGGCCAGGCCGTTCCCTGATGATAAGCATAATCACGCTGGATCTGAGGACCGACATAATTAGGATTATACCCACCGCTCTTCGGGCTCAAGGAACGGAGTCCTTTAGGAGTAAGCAACTCTTTCGTCACAATATCGAGTACACCTTTTTTCTGGCTGGAATTCAAAGGAGAATAATCAAATGCCACGGCAAATATCATATTCGGACGCACACTCCACTCCATCATGTTACCATCGACATAATCGAGCAAATAGCCATATTCATTCAAGAACACATTGACAAACGACTTCCCGCTTTTCTCGGCCAAAGCTCCCAATGATTCAGCCAAAGCATTATTTCCGGCCTCACCCGACAATTCTCCTGCAAACCGCAAAGCGTTATACCACAATGTATTGATCTCAACAATATATCCTGTACGCGGAATAACGGGATGTCCGTTAACCGTCGAGTTCATCCATGTTACAGCCCTATTCGTCCCATAGGTATAAAGCAATCCATTATCATGCAGAATCAGATTCGGATGTTTATCCTGACAGAGGAACCTCATGATATCTTCCAACAATACACCATATTTCTCGCGGCATGCCTCACGTGAAACCATTTTAGCATATTGCTGAATGCACCAAACAGCCCAAAGCAAGATATCGGGATGCTCCATTTCATAAATCTTGATCTGGCTCGGTTCATTACGGATAAAATTATAAATCGCCTTACGGGCCGTTTCCATTACCATTTCAAACTTGGAAACCTCATTGATAGCCAAAGTCAGCCCCGGCAAAGAAATAAACAAATCGCGTGCCCTGCACTTGAACCACGGATAACCGGCTAAAATATAAAATTCATTTTCCTGCTTATTTAAGAATTGATGTGCTGCATTGATCAGGCAATGTCGGAAAGTATCGCGAGGTGTACGTTCTTCAACCTCGTCTTCAAAAGTCTTTTTCAACGAACGGGTTCCTATTTCAGAAACCCCACCGGAAAAGACGATGCTTTCCCCTTTCTTTATCTCAACTTCAAAATATCCGGGAACATACAGATCTTCGTTAAAGTCATAGCCTCTCTCCTGCTCTTTCGGATATTCGATGCCCCGATACCAATCAGGCAGATAATGAAACTCATTCTTTTTGTTCAGTTGCATATACAATTCAGGATAGCCCGGATACATACAGGTTTTGATACCATTCGACACAACCTGATATTCGCGACTGGCCTGGGCATTCTCGTGTGTATATTCACGGACACTGCGAAACGCTAAAAACGGACGCAAGCGCAATGTTGTTGCCGAATGGGCATCCAACAACGTATAACGGATCAAGATTCGATTCTCATGATGCACAAACAACTTCTCTTTTTTCAGAATAACACCTCCTACACGATAGATCGTCGTAGGAACTTTCTCGCATTCGAACTCACGAATGTACTTATGACCTCTCGGACTGTAATTATCCCCCTGATACTTATGAAGCCCCAAGTTAAATTCGGCACCATGCTGTATGACAGTTTCATCCAATGACGACAACAATACGTGATTCTCATCATCCAGTTCCGGAACCGGAATTACAAGTAATCCGTGATATTTTCTTGTGTTGCAATCAACGATAGTTGTACAATGATAGGCTCCCGAACGATTCGTACGAAGAATTTCTCTTGGCAGCGCTTCTTCCAGGTTCGTCATAAGAGTCTTGTCAAATTTAAGATAACTCATATTTTTATATTTGGTTTTAAGTTTATGCTTTAACGTGATAACATATAAATTGCTTTTGTATCTTGACCAAAAGTATCACTTAAAAAATAAAAAAACAAATTCACTTTCATATTTATTTAGAAATTTCATTTTTACGATTTAAAAACAGTTTGATTGATAATCTGTTACAAATATGCCAAAGTGGATATATGTGTTGTCAAACACATGCCAAGCTGTTAAAAACTTCCAAATCCGGCAGTTTGGCATCGTCTGGCAATCAATGCATTTTTATTTGCCGATTATTCCGTACCTTTGTTATATAATAAATCAACACGAAAGAACATGAAACAAAATAGAGAAAATCCCTTTTTCGAGACTTATCGGACTCCGTTCGGAACTCCTCCGTTCGACCAGATCGAAACAGAACAGTATGAACCAGTTTTCGACGAAGGAATCCGGCAATTGGACGAGGAAGTCCGAGCCATTGCCGACAATACGGAACTTCCTACATTCGAGAACACAATCATAGCACTCGAACGCAGCGGCAAGCTGCTGGATAAAGTCATCTCGGCTTTCTTCAACGTATTGAATGCAGAAGCAGACGACGAGATGATGGATATCTCGCAACGAGTATCCCCCAAACTGTCGGAAAGCTCCAACAATATTTATTTGAACGAACAACTATTCGCACGCGTAAAGAGTGTCTACGACCGGAAAGATGAACTGCATCTCCCGATGGAAGACGCACGTCTGCTGGAGAAGACATTCGAAGCTTTTTGCGCACGTGGCGCCGCACTCGGACCCGAAGAGAAAGAAAAATACCGTAAACTCAGTTCCGAGTTAAGCCTTCTTTCCCTCACATTCGATCAGAACGCATTGAAAGACAAGAACCGCTACGAACTGTTGCTAACAAAAGAAGACGAACTGGAAGGACTACCGGAAAGCATACGCGAAGCTGCCGCACTCAGGGCTAAAGAAAAAGGAAAAACCGGATGGCTGTTCAATCTCTCGGCCCCAAGCTACGTGCCTTTCATGCGTTACTCAGCTTTGCGCGGGTTACGGGAAAAGATGTATCGGGAATATATGAGCATAGGTAACAAAGGGGATGAATACGACAACAAGGAAATCATACGGGAAATCGTCAATATCCGCCTGGAAATCGCAAGATTGATGGGATATACCAACTATGCCGACTACAAATTGAAACATACGATGGCCAAAACTCCCGCACGCGTCTATAAACTGCTGAATGAGTTATTGGATGCCTACAAGCCGGTAGCCCGGAATGAATACGAGACCGTACAAAGATTTGCTTCGGAAACGGAAAAAGAAAACATAACGGTCATGCCTTGGGATTGGAGCTATTATTCCGAAAAACTGAAAGACATCCGTTTCAACGTGAATGATGAAATGACGCGTCCCTATTTCGAACTGAATCATGTAAAGAAAGGCGTGTTCGGTCTGGCTACGCAATTATATGGCATCACTTTTAAAGAGAATAAAGAAATTCCGGTTTATCATCCCGAAGTAGAGGCATACGAGGTTTACGATGCCGACGGGAAGTTTCTTTCCATATTATATACAGACTTCCATCCGCGCGACGGGAAACAGTCAGGAGCCTGGATGAACAGCATAAAGGAACAATACCGGGATCAAGACGGCAAAGACAGCCGGCCCCAAATCATTATCGTAATGAACTTCACACGTCCGACCGAAACGAAGCCTTCTTTATTGACTTTTGACGAGGTCAACACGCTGTTGCACGAATTCGGGCATGCCCTGCACGGTATGTTTGCCGAAGGATCATACGCGAGCCTTTCCGGTACAAATGTCTATCGTGACTTTGTGGAACTTCCTTCCCAACTGATGGAAAACTGGCTGACAGAGAAAGAGTTTCTGGATCAGATCGCCATCCACTACAAAACCCGGGAAAAAATCCCGCAAGAATTAGTACAGAAATTAATAGACGCTTCCAATTTCAACGCAGGATATGCCTGCTGCCGTCAACTGAGCTTCGGTTTCTTAGATATGGCCTGGCATACCCGAACAGAACCATTCGGCGAAGATGTTATCTCTTTCGAGAAGGAAGCCTGGAAACAGACCGTGATCGTCCCCGAAGTTCCCGGAACCTTGATGAGCAGCAGTTTCGGACACATCTTCTCCGGTGGATATTCAGCCGGCTATTACGGCTATAAATGGGCAGAGGTCCTGGATGCCGATGCTTTCTCAGTCTTCAAAGAGACGGGAATCTTCAACCGGGAAACAGCCCGTTCTTTCCGTAAAAACATCCTATCGAAAGGCGGAACCGAAGATCCGGATATCCTGTACAAACGTTTCCGGGGAAAAGATGCGGAAATCGGTGCCCTGTTGAAAAGAAACGGAATAGAACCAGGCGGACCATCCGCATCCGTCCAGAGCCGGATGCAAGTCTGATTTGTTTTCGAGGTTGCCTTCTATGGTATTTTTATGATACACGCTTGAACAAAAAAACTTCGAACCTATTCCATTTATCCCAAATATATGTACCTTTGCCTACTATTTATATAATTAAGGTATATAAAATCAGAAGACGATGTGCGATAAGAAGGAAAAGCAACTCGAATTGGATAAGCGCTATCTCAGAATGGCGGCCGTATGGGCTGAAAATTCGTATTGCAAGAGACGCCAGGTTGGGGCACTGATAGTAAAAGACCAAATGATTATCTCTGACGGATATAACGGTACGCCATCCGGTTTCGAGAATGTTTGCGAAGACGAGAACAATGTTACCAAACCTTACGTTCTGCATGCGGAAGCCAATGCCATTACGAAAGTGGCCGCTTCGTCCAACAGCAGTAAAGGTGCAACGATCTACGTCACCTCCGCCCCTTGCATCGAATGTGCCAAGCTCATCATCCAGTCTGGGATCAAGCGAGTGGTATACTCTGAAAAATATAGGGTGGAAGATGGTTGCAACCTATTACGTCGCGCTGGTGTTATTATAGATTATATAGAAATAAACGACTAAAGATACGTTTTATGGACAAGAACAAAAGGCTGGCTGTATGGTTGCCTGTGATTATAGCATTAAGTATTGCTCTCGGGATATTTGTAGGGAATCATTACCTCAGACTGACACAAGGAAAGAGGCATATTTATTCCAGTGGAAATAAAATCAATGCCATCCTCGACATTATCGACGAACAGTATGTCGATACAGTCGATATGAAACAATTAGTGGAAGATGCCATTCCTAAGGTCTTCAGCGAACTGGACCCGCATTCCGTGTATATACCGGCAAAGGACGCCCAACGGGCAAATGAAGACCTGGAAGGATCGTTCAGCGGCATCGGGGTTTCATTCAATATGCAGACCGATACCATTCTGGTTATCAACGTCATTCCGGGGGGACCTTCAGAGAAGGCCGGCTTGAAGCCCTTCGACCGTATCATCACGATCAACGACTCCCTGTATGCCGGCAACAAAAGTGACCAGGAAGTCATCATGAAGACTCTGCGTGGTGCGAAGAACAGTACGGTCAAGTTAGGCATAAAACGTAAAAACGAACCGGAACTGTTGTATTTCGACGTGACGCGCGGCGATGTCCCCGTCAGTTCGGTCGACGTGTCTTACGAGGTAAGCAAAGGAATCGGCTACATCAAGGTAAGCAAATTCGGCCGTACCACTTATAATGAATTTATCACAGCAATCGCCAAGCTGAAACAGGCAGGTTGTACCTCATTCGTGATCGACCTTCGCGGTAACACGGGCGGTTATATGGATGCCGCCATCAATATGGTAAACGAATTCATGCCGGAAGGCCGCCTGATCGTATACACGGAAGGAAAAGCATTCCCGCGCAACGATGTCTATACGAACGGCACAGGTACTTGCCAGGATGCTCCGATTGTAGTCTTGACAGACGAGTTCTCGGCTTCCGCCAGTGAAATCTTCTCCGGAGCTATCCAAGACAATGACCGCGGGCTGATTATCGGCCGCCGTACTTTCGGAAAAGGCTTGGTCCAGTCGCCGATCCAGTTAAGCGACGGTTCGGAAATCCGCCTGACGATCGCACGCTATTACACGCCGTCTGGACGTTGTATCCAGAAAAAGTACGAACTGGGTAAAGACAGCGAATACGAACAGGACATCTACCAACGTTTCATGCACGGTGAATTTGATTCTGCCGACAGCATCAAGCTGAACAACAGCGAAAAATACGAAACCGTGATGGGACGCCCCGTTTACGGCGGCGGCGGTATCATGCCGGATATCTTCATCCCGCGTGACACAAGCGGTGTGACTTCCTATTTCTCCAACGTAGTCAATTCCGGTATGTTGAACCTATATGCACTCGAATACTCGGATCGCAATTACGACAAGTTGGCTTCTTTCAAGACCTATCAGGACTTACACAAATACCTGCAACAACAACCACTGCTTTCCGATTTCACCAATTATGCCGCAGCAAAAGGGATCAAGAAACGTCCGCACCTGATCAACATATCAGGCAAACTGATCGAGAAACAGATCCAGGCCTACATCGTCCGTAACTTCTTCGACGAAGCCGGCTTCTATCCAATATTCCAGAACGATGACATCACGCTGAAACGCGCCGTCAAAGTCCTGAACGAAGGCAAATCATTCCCGACACTGGAGAACAAAAACAATACGCCCAATGGAATTGCGCAAAGCCAAACAAACGCTTCGAGAGGATATGGCTTCCTTAAAGAGATCATATACGAAGACTACATTGCTGGATCTCTCTGCTAAGATAATGGATCGGCTGGAAGAGACAGACCTCTTCCAGCAAGCTTCGTGCATTGCACTATACCATGCCATCCCCGGCGAAGTGCAGACTGCCGGACTGATCGAAAAATGGTACCGGAAAAAGAGATTATTGCTCCCTCTTATAAAAGGGAATGATCTTCAATTGCTCTTGTATGCAGGAAAAGAATCACTCAAAACGGGTGTTTTCGGGATATTGGAACCAAGCGAAGATTGTGAAGCCGTACCGGAAAGCGAAATAGACCTGATCATTGTTCCGGGTGTCGCTTTCGACCGCCAGCATAACCGCCTCGGACGGGGAAAAGGATTTTATGACCGACTGCTTTCGACACTGGATGTTCCTAAAATCGGAATCTGCTATGACTTCCAGTTAAAGAATCAGATTCCGGCCGAGCCGTTCGACCGGAAAATGGACTTGATCATAACTGAAAAAGAAATATTGTGATTCAGATCTTATCCGTTTGCAACAGCTCCATGACCTTAGCATCCGCCTTGGCTCTTATCTCCGGTGTGATGCTATCCTTCACGATTTTCAGGACAAGTCCCATCACAGCTACATCGTCAGTAAAGCCGATCACCGGAAGAAGACCTTCCGGTATCAGGTCGAACGGCAGAATAAAATAGCCTAAAGCACCTATGATATAAGCCTTATGTTGTAACGAAACATCTTTATCGTGCAGCAGATAATAAAGCTGGAAGACAGGACGTATCACCGTCGCACCGACTTTCTTTGCAACCCGTTGTACTTTTTGCCAGAATTTATTTTCAGAATAGTATGTGCCATACTTTTCCACTTCATAAACCTCTTCAAACGGAACTTCTTCTATCTTTTTTGCATCCATAATGATTCAACTCTTTTATCTGATAACTATATCTTGTATAACTTCCGAACCGGCATAATCGTTCAAGCTCTTCACCAGACGTTCCCGGCACAACACCAATTCACTTCTCAAGACGGAAGAAGTGAGGGAAACATACAGCACTTTGTCTTTTACATATATATTACGAGTGTACTGAGCGACCATCGGCCCCAGTATCTCGCCCCAGGCCCGCATGACACGGATTTCCAGTATCTTCCCCCTCAACTCAGCATTATCCTCGAAAAACTCCCGGATCGCATCGCCCAACGTCTGTGCATTCCGGTGCATCATTCCGCTTCCTCCATCGGTTGCACTTCACCCTGTTCGACCCTGAACAGAGCGTAGCCGTGATTGATCGATTGCAGGATGGCGTCCAAATATTTCCGGTTCGTATCAGTAATGAAAATCTGCCCGAACTGGTCGCCGCTCACCAGCTTGACGATCTGCTCCACCCGGTCGGCATCCAGCTTGTCGAAAATATCGTCCAACAGAAGGATCGGACGCGCTTGCCCCCTGCAGGAAAGAAACACATACTGAGCCAGCTTGAGGGCAATCAGATACGTCTTGTTCTGCCCTTGCGAACCGACACGGCGGATCAGGTGGCCGTTCAACGTCATCTCCAGTTCATCCTTGTGAATGCCGGTCGAGGTATAACCGAGTATGCGGTCACGTTCCCGATTGGCAGCCAGCATATCCGCCAGGCTCCCCTTCTCCAACTGGGAGATATACTGCAAACCGACCTGTTCGGTCGAACGGCAGATCGTCTGGTAATATTCGTTGAAGATCGGGATAAAATCATTCACCAACATCTGCCGCTTCTCGTACACCATCCGGCCGTACATGTCCAGCTGCATTTCCAGCACTTCATAAAGGGAAGCGTCGATACACTGGTCCTTCAACAGCGAATTCCGCTGAAGCAAGGCTTTATTATATTGTATCAACGCATGCAGATAAGGCTTGTCCTGCTGCGAAATAATCACATCGAGAAAGCGGCGACGTTCTTCGCTCCCGCCTTGTATCAGTTCTGAATCGGCTGGCGAAACCATCACTAATGGCAACAGACCGATATGCTCCGACAGTTTGTCGTACTCTTTTTTATTCCGCTTGAACTGTTTCCGTTGCCGGCGACGGATAGCACAAAAGATCTCCTCTTCACGCCCCTCATAGTCATAGTTACCTTGCAACACGCACATATCCTGACCATTGTTGATCAGCTGGGAATCGGGCGTATTGATATGGCTTTTGCAAAAAGAGAGATAATGAACGGCATCCAACAGATTGGTCTTTCCCATTCCGTTATTCCCGAAAAAACAATTTATTTCGGGAGAGAAAGAAACTTCTGCCTGGAGAATGTTTTTATAATTGAGTATAGAAAGCTTTTTAAGTATCATCCACGCTATATTAGTTGCACAAAATTAAAAAATATACTTCTAAGTATAGATTTTCTCAGTAAAAAAAACTACTTTTGCGACTTGAATTGCCACAGGCATAAAACAATGATAAAATAATAACAACTATAAAACATTATGGCTACTAAGGAAAAAGACACCAACAAAGAGTTAGAGGTCGAAGAAATTGTTTCGAGATCGGAGCAGTTCATTGAAAACAATTCAAAGAAAATCATTTATGGTATTATAGCACTCGCTCTCGTTGTTGGAGCTGTTTTGGGTATCAAGCACGGATATTTGATTCCGCAGGAGAAAAAAGCCGCAGCAGCTATGTTCAAAGGCGAACAATATTTTGCAAAAGACTCTTTCAACCTGGCACTGAACGGAAACGGTGCGGATTATGAAGGATTCGAAGCTATCATCGACCAATACGGAAGCACATCGGCCGGTAACTTGGCAAAGGCTTATGCCGGTATCTGCTATTTCAAGATGGGCGACAATGAAAAAGCATTGGATCTGCTGAAATCTTTCAGCGGCAGCGACGACATGATCTCGCCGGCTATCACGGGCCTGATCGGTGACTGCTATGTAAATATGGGCAACGTAAAAGAAGGTATCAGCTATTTCGAAAAAGCAGCCAAGCAGGCAAGCAACGAAGTGATCAGCCCGACTTACCTGAAGAAAGCCGGTATCGCTTATGAAAGCTTGAAACAATATGGCGATGCTGTTAAGGCATACACGACAATTAAGGAAAAATACTTCAATTCAATGGAAGCTTCCGATATCGACAAATATATCACCCGTGCTTCGGCATTGAACAAATAACGTATACACATTATTATAATCATATAAGAGGATGTCTCGTCAAACAAGGCATCCTCTTCTTTTAAGAACAAAAAATATGGCAACAGCTTATCAGAATTTATCGGAGTACGACTTTAACAGCGTTCCTGACGGATCGGAAGTGACTGTCGGAATCGTCGTAGCGGAATGGAACAAGCACATCACCGAAAAGCTATTGGAAGGCGCCTGCAACACATTGGAAAAACATGGTGTCAAAGCCGAAAACATATTTGTAAAACGAGTACCAGGCAGCTTCGAACTGACTTTTGGCGCAAAAAAAATGGCTGAAACAAAAGAAGTGGATGTCGTTATCGTTTTGGGCTGCGTCGTAAGAGGCGATACTCCTCATTTCGATTATGTCTGTTCAGGCGTTACGCATGGCATTACAGAATTAAATCTTATGTACGATATTCCGTTCATTTTCGGCTTGTTAACGACAGACACTATGCAACAGTCCGAAGACCGTGCAGGTGGCAAGTACGGAAACAAAGGAGATGAAGCGGCAGTAACAGCTCTTAAAATGGTAAATTTTTCTGCCTAAACGCTTGCAGGTTTCAAAAATAATCGTACCTTTGCACTGCAATTGAAAATAACGGGGGCAGTTACCAGAGTGGCCAAATGGGGCTGACTGTAACTCAGCTGGCTTTCGCCTTCGGTGGTTCGAATCCATCACTGCCCACAAAAAAAAGACTTGAAAGAAAATCTTTCAGGTTTTTTTTGTTTTTATACTCACTTCATAGCCTCATAACTTTCATTCCGTCCTTCACCTGAAAGGTTTCATTTTTGGGCAGGTGCAAATCATTTTCAACAGAATCTCGACCCCTTGGATTAAAATAAAAAAGTCTTTGATTCACAATGAACCAAAGACTTTTGTTTCTGGCGGTCCGGACGGGACTTTAACTTACACAATCAAGAAATCTCATAAGATTGCAATATACTGATAATAATCAAGTTATTACAAACCTACTATATTACTAAATATCATTAAATACCTTTTGCTATTCCAATTATTGGGTGTATATTTGGGTGTTGAATTTCAAACGCACCCAATTATGAATATCAAACGAAACATCATTTTTGCTTTGGAAAGCCGGAAGAAAAACGGAGTGCCAATCGTGGAGAATGTCCCCATCCGTATGCGTGTGGTTTTCGCCAGCCACCGCATTGAGTTCACAACAGGCTACCGCATTGATGTCGCCAAATGGGATGCCGACAAGCAGCGGGTAAAGAACGGCTGCACCAACAAGTTGAAACAAAGCGCATCGGAAATCAATGCGGACTTGCTGAAATACTACACCGAAATACAGAATATCTTCAAGGAGTTCGAGGTGCAGGGATTCATGCCCACTACCGAGCAGGTAAAGGATGCATTCAACAGATTGCACGATGGGAAAAAGGAAGAGGAGGAAGCCCCGGTGGTGTTTCTTCCTTTGGAGGTGTTTGACGAGTTTATCAAGGAGTGCGGCACGCAAAATGGCTGGTCTGATGCCACCTATGAGAAATTTGCCGCTGTAAGGAAGCATCTTGAAAAATTTGACAAAGGGCTGACTTTTGAATCACTGGACGAACCCAAGCTGACAAAGTATGTGAATTTCCTGAAAGACACCGAAGACATGCGGAACACATCCATCATGAAACAGGTCGCTTACCTGAAATGGTTCCTGCGCTGGTGTACCAAGAAAGGGTATTGCATGAACAATGCCTATGAAGATTTCAATCCTAAACTGCGAAGCACTCCGAAAAAGGTGATATTCCTCACATGGGACGAACTGAACCAACTCAAAAACTATCAGATACCCGAAACGAAGCAATATCTGGAACGGGTGAGGGATGTTTTTCTGTTCTGCTGCTTCACCGGACTCCGGTATTCGGATGTGCATAACCTGAAGAAAAGCGACATCAGGGACGGATATATAGAAATCACCACCGTAAAGACCGCAGAAAGGCTTATCATCGAGCTGAACAACCACAGTAAGGCGATACTGGATAAATATAAAGATGTGGAGTTTGAGGGGCATAAGGCTCTTCCGGTCATCAGTAACCAGAAGATGAACGATTATTTGAAAGAGTTGGGCGAGCTTGCCGAAATCAACGAGCCAGTAAGCGAGACCTATTATAAAGGAAGCAGACGCATAGACACCATTACGCCCAAATACGCATTGCTGGGCACCCATGCCGGAAGAAGGACTTTCATCTGCAATGCCTTGGCTCTCGGCATTCCGGCTCAGGTGGTCATGAAATGGACGGGACACAGTGACTACAAGGCGATGAAACCCTACATTGACATCGCCGATGATGTGAAGGCCAGTGCGATGAGCAAATTCAACCAACTGTAAAAAACAATCAGCAAGTTTCATGGAAAGCCTGTAATTCGGCTTACCTTTGTGACTTTCAAAACATACAACAATGAGCAACAACGATAACAATATAGAGAAAAGGAGTTTCGAGGCTTTTGTCAATGCCATCGGTTCAGAAATAGAGCAGGCGCAAGTCCGGCTCATCAGTGCGGCCAATGCACAGATGCTATTCCATTACTGGAAGATGGGCAATTACATATTGTACCACCAGAACCGACAAGGCTGGGGCGGCAAGGTCATCAAGAAACTGGCGCAAGCGATACGGTTCAATTATCCCGAAAAGAAAGGATATTCGGTCAGGAACTTGGCTTATATGTGCCAGTTCGCACGCTCATATCCATTGACCGTATTACGGAGTTTCATCGAAACCGATGCGAAATTGATTGCCCCAAGTGTGCGGAAAATCACGGACGAAATCCAAAGCCTGAACAATGTGCCATTTACGCAAGAACCTCTTGCGCAAATACAATCCTCAGACAACAAAGGAGTTGCAATTATGCAAGAACCTCTTGCACAAATTCAGGATGTAGCCCAGACAGTAGCCGCCGTTTACCGGATGCCGATTGAGGATATGGAAAAACTGTTCTTAGCATCACCTGTAGCAAGAATCAATTGGGCAAGCCATGTGATTATGCTCAACAGTTCGCTTCCGCTGGGAGTGGAATACTGGTATATAAAGCAATCCGTGGAAATGGGCTGGAGCAGCAATGTCTTGAAAATGCAGATTGAAAGCAAACTGTACGAAAGGCAAATCAACAGCCGCAAAGTCAACAATTTTACCGCCACGCTTCCCGTACCCCAAAGTGACCTTGCCAATTACCTGTTGAAAGACCCGTATATCTTTGACTTGGCGGGAGCCAAAGAACGTGCGGACGAAAGGGACATAGAGGAACAACTGGTGAAACACGTTACCCGTTATCTGCTGGAGATGGGCAACGGATTCGCCTTTGTCGCAAGACAGAAGCATTTCCAGATTGGCGACAGCGATTTCTACGCTGACCTGATTCTGTACAATATCAAACTCCATGCATACGTGGTCGTGGAACTGAAAGCCACCCCGTTCAAGCCGGAATACGCCGGACAGTTGAACTTCTACATCAATGTGGTGGACGACAAACTGAGGGGAGAGAATGATAACAAGACCATCGGGCTGCTGCTGTGCAAAGGCAAGGATGAGATTGTTGCGCAGTATGCGCTGGCAGGCTATGACCAGCCTATCGGCATCAGCGACTACCAACTCAGCAAGGCAGTACCGGAGAATCTGAAATCTGCATTGCCGAGCATAGAACAGGTGGAAGAAGAACTGACAATGCTTCTTGACAATGAAAAGAACAAACAAAAGTAAGACACCTATGGCAGACAAGATACAGACGATAATCCCCCGGTACGGAGAACTCAACAGAATATACAGGGACTATATAGACAATCACGTTTTCTCTTTTGACAGGCAGAAATTCATTTCGGATTTCTATCAGCAGTATAGTGACATGAAGTCTTTTGAAGCCGCCATCCTTGAACTGGTGCTTGACAGGCAAAAAGAACAATACACTTTAATACTCAGCAGCCTGAAAACCGAAATAGAAAAGAGCATACAGGCTTATGAAACGCACCCCATAAGTGACAGTGTGATAGAACGTGTTTGCTATCAGCACATGGAAAGGTATTCCCTTGAAATTGAAGCCCAGCTGGATGTCACAAGAAGCCTGAGCAAGCCGCTGAATGAAGCCAACAACAGGTATGATTCCATTGGCTACAGGGAACATACTGCCGAGGAGGAAAAACAGGCAGAGAAAGAATATGAACGCTGCAAGGCTGAATATGACAGGGAAAGAGCTATACTGAACGAACTCTATGACCAGCAAAAGGCAGCAAGGAAAGAGGCGTTCCAATATATGAAGAACCGTTGTGCGGACATATACCGCCAAAACCGCCTTTTTCTGGATATATTGAAGAAATACATTCCTGACGGGAAACGACAGGACGAGCCGGGCAAACCAGTCGGCCAGCAGGAAACGACGGATGAACAAAACGAATACTTCAGCATGAAATTGCTCTCACTCATTCATGAGATATGTGTTGGAGAACAGTTCGAGGGAATTTCCGCACCGGATTTCTATGCCAATATGAACCTGCACCCCTGCAACTGCAAGTTGAGAATCAAACCACGAGAGAAAATCCGTGTATGCTATCTGATATTCCTGATGGGCGAGAAACTCTCCAAGCAGGATAAGGACAAATGGAAAGCCGGAATACTGGAACTGTTGGAGATTGACGGCAGCTACTACAAATCCAAATACAAGGAACCGGTTTCTGATTTTCCCAGTGACAGCAACCAGAAATTCGCCAAGGAAATGGAGCATATATTCAGATAATTCGTGATATATCCCGATAGTTTACGAAAGTTCCACTTTTACCACTCAAATTAATTTTTGAGTGGTATTTTTATTTTCTGATATTCAATAAGATACAGCGATATTCGGATTATACCGTCCCCATCCTTACCACCCATAACCCTACCTAATTTTGCATCGTTCGAGAACAGAAATAACAGCCAGTGCGCA
>ERZ825525.563-NODE-563-length-46824-cov-6.149137_pt1 | contig 46824 bp, 28 predicted proteins | sample MGYA00519930_ERZ825525 | MGnify/ENA primary metagenome ERZ825525 (study PRJEB31778, sample SAMEA3449203) | human gut metagenome | biome: human gut; feature: human-associated habitat; material: faeces | place: United Kingdom | collected 2010/2012 ... | reverse complement strand
CCAACGGCGCGCTCTGCCTGGGCGAGAACATCGCCGACCAGGGCGGTCTGCGCGTGGCCTGGACGGCCTACCACAACTCGCTCGAGGGCAAGGAGAAGCCCGCGCCGATCGACGGCTTCACGCCCGAGCAGCGCTTCTATCTGGGCTACGCTACCCTCTGGGCGCAGAACATCCGCGACGAGGAGGCCGCACGCCTCACGAAGCTCGACGTACACTCGCTGGGCAAGTGGCGCGTAAACGCCACGCTGCGCAACTTGCAGACCTTCTACGACACGTTCGGCATCACCGACGGCCCGATGTTCATGCCCGAGGAGGAGCGCGTGATCATTTGGTAGGGAACCCTTCGGGAAAAGAGTGGGGCGACGATCTTCGGATCGTCGCCCCACTCTCGTGTGTGAGGGTCATTGGCCGCCGGCTCCGGAGACCGTTTGCGATCCGTCGCATTCGGAGCTGTCGGACCTGCCTCGGAGAGTCCAATTGCCGGGAATGTGTTCGGCGTGTCCGGGATTACGGGTTTTCTTCCGTACCGCGGAATCGCCGTTGATAATCCGTGGGAAGCTCTCCGAAGAAGGCTTTGAAACACTTGGTGAAGTAAGACGGCGTGCCGAATCCGACCCGATAGGCCACTTCGGCGACGGTCAGCCCCTCCTCCGTCAGCAGGCCGGCTGCGCGGCGCAGACGGATCACGCGGACGTATTCGTTCGGCGAGCAGTCGGTCAGCGCCTTGAGTTTCCGGTAGAACTGCGCCCGGCTCATCCCGATCTCGCGGGCGATTTCGTCCACTCCGATTCCGGAGTCGTCGAGACGGCTCTCCACGAACGTGTGCACCCGGTCGAGGAACTTCCGGTCGAGGCGGGAGATTCCGTTTTGCCGGCCGGCAGGAGTTGTGTCGTTGTCCGGAATCTCCTGTCCGGCATAATACTGCCGCAGTTTGGCCCGGTTCTCCAGCAGGCTCCGCACCGTGGCCAGCAGCACCACCGAGCTGAACGGTTTGGTCACATAGGCATCCGCACCGCTCTGAAGCCCGTCCACGCATTGTTCGTCGAGTGCACACGCCGTGAGCAGTATGACCGGAATGTGGCAGGTCTCGACCCCCTGTTTGAGCCGCCGGCAATATTCCACCCCGTCGATGCGGGGCATCATCACGTCGGAAATAATCAGATCGGGGATGTATTTCACGGCTTTTTCCAGTCCTTCCGAACCGTCGGCGGCCATTCGGACATGGTATTCGCCGCCGAGCATCCGGTGCAGATAATTCCTGATGTCGGGGTTGTCGTCGACGATCAGAATTTGTACGGCCGCCTCCTCCGGTCCGGGTTCTCCGTCCGTTACGGGGCTTTCCGGGGCCGGAACGGGAATCCGGGGCTCGCCGCAGGCGGCGGGTATGATTCCGGGCGGCGTCTCCCGGCTGCCGACGGGCAGCGTGATCCGGAAACAGGTTCCCCGTTCCCGGTCGCTCTCCACGCCGATCCGGCCGCCGTGCATTTCGACGAAGGTTTTGGAGAGGGCCAGCCCGATGCCCGCTCCGCCCCGCCGATATCCGGTCTGGTAGAACCGGTCGAAAATCCGGCCGCACTCCTCCGGGGCGATATGGCTTCCGCTGTTCGTGACGCTCAGCCGGATGTGCGGCAGTCCGTCCTCTTCCCCGCGTTCGAGCGCGACGGTTACCCGTCCGCCCCGAGGTGTGAACTTGAAGGCATTCGAAAGCAGGTTGTAATAGACCCGTTCCAGTTTCTCCTCGTCGGCATAGATACGGAAATCGGCTCCGGCGTCGGCATCGAAACGGAACTCGACGGCGCGTCCTGCGGCCGCCACTTCGAACGACTTGCTCCACTCCCGGCAGCAGGCGGCCAGGTCGATCCACCCGGGGTGCAGTTCGAGCTTGCCGTTTTCGTATTTGCGGAAATCGAGAATCTGTTCGGTCATCCGCAGCAGAATCCGGGCGTTGCGGCGGATCATCTCCAGATAGAACCGCTGCTCTTCCGTCAGCCCTTCGCAGGCGGACAGCCGTTCGACCGGATCGGCGATAAGCGTCAGAGGCGTGCGCAGGTCGTGGGAGATGTTCGTGAAGAAGATCAGCTTGGCCTGGGTCGCCTCTTCGAGTTGCCGCGAGAGAGCCACCAGTTGGTCGCGCTGTTGTTCGAGCCGGTCCTTCTGGCTGTTGATTTCGTCGTTGCGGCTGACCAGAATCCGGTTGAGGCGGCTCTTGATCCGCAGCGACCGGCCGAGCAGCGCGGAGATGACGGCGATCAGGAGCAGGCTCACCAGGCTGAACCACGAAATGGCCCGCTGTGTGGAGTATCGCAGCAGATAGCTGTCGGCCAGTGATTTGAGACGGCTGATCTGTTGTTGCTGCGCGATGATCTCGGACGACTGCATGTCGAGCACCGTGGCGTTCGTCCGGTCCACGATCGCTGTCGAGAGCAGCGTTTCCCGTTCGAACGGTTCGCCGCGGAGGATGGCCGCCGCCGTGGCGATGATGCGCTCTCCGCCGGTCGGATAGATGAACGACGCCTTGAATACGCCCGAACGGACCATTTCGATTCCGTTGCCCGGTCCGGGCAGTCCGTCGATCCCGACCACGTCCACGGTCCGACCGCCGGGAGTGTGTCCGGCGGCCTGCCAGGCTCCCAGGGCCATCTGGTCGTTGTGGGCGAACACCAGATCGACCTCCGGATAGATCCGGTAGAGCGAATCGGCGCGCACTTCGGCATCGGAACGCAGCCAATGGGCATCCTCGCTGCAAAGCACCCGGATACCGGGATGGTTTTTCAACGCATTGACGAAACCCTGATGACGGTCGATGGCCGGCGTCGATCCGCTCAGTCCGGTCAGCTCGATCACCTCGCCCCGGCCGCCGAGCTGGGAGGCGACGTATTCTCCGATGATCTTTCCGATCCGGTAGTTGTCCGCCCCGATATAGGCCGTGTAGTGGTCGGAGAGAATCTTGCGGTCTACGACGATTACCGGAATCCCCCGAGCATAGGCCTCTTCGACTACGGGAGTCACCGGAATCGCTTCGTTCGGTGCGACGATCAGCAGATCGACGCCTTGTTCGATAAAGTGGCGTATGTCGGCGATCTGCCGTTCGCTGTCGCCTCCGGCCGACCGGATTTCGAGTTCCAGGTTGTCGTACAGCAGAGCCTCGGTCTGCATTTCGTTGTTCATCTTCTGCCGCCAGGCATCGTCGCTGCATTGGGAGACGCCGACCGTGAAATGCGGTCGGGAGGCGTGACAGGCCGTCAGCAGGAGAGCGGAGAACAGCAGAAGTCGTTTCATGGCGCAATCGGTCAGCGGATTCGTGAAATAAGACTTTCGGGCAGTGCGGGCATGGCGCCCGGCTGCGTGCAGACATAGGCTGACACATCGACGGCCAGCCGATGGGCTTCACGCATTCCCTGTCCGGCGCAGAGTGCCGCGCAGAAGGCGGCCGTAAAGGAATCCCCTGCTCCTACGGTGTCCCGGACGGCGACCCGGGGCGTTGCGAGGACGGAATGTCCCTCCGCCGCGAAGACGTGGCTCTCTGAGGCTCCGCAGGTTATGATTAGATAATGCAGTCCGAAACGGCGGAGCGTCTCCCGGGCCCGTTCGACGAACGGACCGGCAAGCCCGAACATGGAACCGAACAGCCCGAACTCCTCCTCGTTTATCTTCAGAACGTTGCATGCCGAAAGCGACTCCTCGACTATATTCCGGCCGTAGAAGTGCTGGCGCAGGTTGATGTCGAAGACCCTGAGGCACGTTTCGCTCTCCGGCATCCGATGCAGGAAGCGGCGGATCGAATTTCTCGACACCCCGCACCGCTGGGCCAGCGTTCCGAAGCAGAACACGTCCGTCCGAGCGGCCAGTCCGTCGAGTGCCGGGGTCCAGGGGATATTGTCCCAGGCCACGTTTTCCCGGATTTCATAGGTCGGAACTCCTGCGGGATCGAGTGTGACCTGCACCGTTCCCGTCGGGAATCCGACCCTTTCGAGACGATGGCGCAGCCCCATTCCGTCGAACGTCCGCACGAGACGGTCTCCGAGGTCATCGGCCCCGACTGCGCTGACGGCCACCGCTCCGAATCCGAGTTGTCCGGCATGCCAGGCGAAGTTGGCGGGAGCACCGCCGATCTGCGGGCCTTCGGGGAGCATGTCCCACAACGCCTCGCCCATTCCTACAAACAGTCTGTCCATACTACAAATTCAATTCACGTTCGATTTGTTCCAACGATTTCCCGCGGGTTTCGGGAATCCGGTATTTCACGAAAAGAAGGGCCAGCAGGGCAAATACGCCGAAGATTCCGAACAGTGCTGCACCTCCCAACGCATTCAGTATCGCGGGCGAGAACTGCACGGTGAGAAACGTGCACATCCAACTGACACAGGTCGAGAACGAAAGCGCCCGGGCCCGTATCCGGTCGGGGAATATCTCGCTGGTGACGACCCACATGACGGGAGCGAAGCTGGCTGCGAAGAAAGCGATATAGACGAGCAGCGCCGCCAGTACGCCCAACTCCGGCCCGCCGAGGAGGAATGACGCGGTCAGGTAGCCCAGCGACAGGATCATGCCGGCCGCTCCCCACAGCAGCAGTGTTCTGCGTCCTTTCGTATCGACCAGCCAGAGCGCCACGATCGTCGAGAGGAAATTGATGAATCCCACCAGACACGACTGCAGGAGAGCCGTTCCGCCGCCCACGCCCGTATGTTCGAATATGATCGGCGCGTAGTTGATTACGGCATTGATGCCCGTGATCTGCTGGAAGGCGGCCAGTAGCGTTCCCAGCGCAACCACCCGGCCCGTCCTGCCGCTGAACAGCTCCCGGAAGGCGACTTTTCCGGCATCGTTCCGTACGGCCCCCCGCTGCCATCGCGGACTTTCGGGCAGTGAAAAGAACGAAGCGACGAGAAACACCGTTCCGAACAATGCCGGAACCGCCAGCATCCACCGCCAGTCGTCGGGACGTCCCAGCAACAGGTAGTCGAACAAATAGGCTGCCAGAATGCCGATCGTGATGGCGAACTGCTGAAACGATACGAGGCGGCCCCGCTTTCCGGCCGGAGCGATTTCCGAGATATACATCGGTCCGATGACCGAGTCGGCTCCGACGGCCAACCCCGAGAGGAACCGGAACAGGGTGAGCATCGGCGGATTGTACGACAGGGCGCATCCCGCCGAAGAGATCACGAACAGCAGGGCGACGGCCAGAAAAATCCGGCGGCGCCCGAACCGGTCCGCGAAACTGCCGGTGAAGAGCGCCCCGACCAGGCAGCCCGCGGTCAGTGCGCTGACCATCAGTCCGATTCCGTTGTCGGTAAGAGAAAAGAGTTCTTTTATGGAGTTCACGGCTCCCGAAATTCCGGCCATGTTCAGGCCGAAAAGGAATCCTCCGAGCACCGCGATGAAGACGATGCGGTAAATAGGGGCGTTATTCATGGCTGTCTTTTTGTTTGTATGGGTGCAGAGGGCTTATTTCGAGTTTTTTCACATGCAGCGTTCCACCTTTGGCGTAGAAATTCATCCGGTCGTAGGGCTCGGAAGGATAGATCAGGTTGGTTGCCACCCGTTCGCCTCCGTCCACGAACAGTTCGATCGACGACCGGTCTATCCAGAACGTCAGGCGGCTTCGCCCGCCGGATGCGAACGGTACGGGGCGGGTCGCGGCAAAAGCCGGGGAGAAGTCGGTCCGGCCGCTATGCGAGCGGTCTACGAGCATCGTGCCTTCGATGCGGTTGAAACAGATGTCCACGTACTCTCCGCGGCAGTTGAAGAGTTTGCATCCGAACACCTCGGCGTCGCCGCCCTCCAGTTCCAGCTCGATACGGCCGGCCGGGGCCGGTCCGGACGGCAGCGGGGATACATTGTGCTCGGTCTCGACGGCGAAGGCCGGTACGGCGAAAGGTTCGCCGAGGAGTTTCTCCGCTTCACGAGCGGGGGCCGACGTCAGCAGCAGCTCCCCGCCGACCCGGCGCAGTCCGAGTTCGCGCGGCAGCGTGTTGCTGCCCCGGAAAGTCACGGAGGGGACCTCGTTGGCATAGGCCCAGTTGTTCATCCATCCCAGTGCGATGCGGCGGCTGTCGGGAGCTCCGCTCCATGTGACGGTCGCGTAGTGATCCCGGCCGAAGTCCATCCATTTCACCTCGTCAGGATCGTCCTCCGGAGTGAAGTTCCTCCCGTCGAAATCACCGACGAAATACTGTACGCGCGAGCCGTCTTCGACTCCGAGGCTGCACAGCATCACCCAGCGGGTCTGTCCGGGTTCGCCTTCGACCGGGAGTTCGAACAGGTCGGGGCACTCCCAGGCTCCGCCGTGTGCGCCGTACTCCTCGCCGAAACGGCTTTCGAAGCGCCACGAACGCAGATTCGCCGATGAATGGATTTCCATGGCCTGCCCTGCGGCGATCACCATGATCCAACGGCCGGTTCGGTCGTGGTAAAACACTTTGGGATCGCGGAAATCGGGACGGTCGGAGGTCAGCACGGGGTTGCCGTCGTACCGGGTGAAGGTTCGGCCCCGGTCCGTGCTGTACGCAAGGCATTGGGTCTGGCGTGCTCCGGACGCCGTATACAGGGCGATCATGGCGTTCCTGCCGAATCCTGCCGTATTCTGGGGGTCCATGACGCAGCAGCCCGAGAAGACGGCTCCCAGCGAGTCGGGCTCCAGCACGACGCCCAGCTCCTCCCAGTCGAGCAGATTCCGGCTCACGGCGTGTCCCCACGACATGTTTTCCCAGCGCGATCCGTAGGGGTTGTGCTGGTAGAAAAGATGATAAACGTCTCCCTCCCGGACCATTCCGTTCGGATCGTTCATCCATCCGTAGGGAGGCGTGTGATGGTAGGCCGGACGGAAAGGCTCCTCCGCGAATGCGGGAATCCGGTCGGAGAGGCGCATCGCCTCCCAGCAAACGGCGTCGTAGGGACAATCCGTCACTTCGCAAACTACTTTTCGGCCGTAGTAGGGGCGCAGGTCGAACGGAAAGGTGCAGTCGCACGCCTCACGTGCCAAGGCGACCCGTATGCTCCGCGATCCGCCGTCTTCCGTGAAGAATCTCAGCGTAGCGTTGGGCGCTCCGTCCTCCACGGGCAGCAACAGGTAATCACGGTTTGCCGCAAAGTGCAGGCGGGCTTCGTTGTTGTTCAGGTGATGCACCGTTACGGACGGCTCGCAGGCCATGCAGAGGAGCAGAGCCGAAAATCCGGCCAGCGGGCCGGTCAGGTATTTCGGTTTCATGGTTTTTCAGGGATTAGTGTCATACAATCGAAACCTGCCATCATTCCGAGCGAACGGGGATTCCGTCCGGTGAGTTCGGCGCGGAGCAACAGCCTTCCGTCGCGGACGGTAACATGGCGGAGAGCCACCGGCCCGGCGACGGTCACCGTGTCGGCATAGGCGTCGAACGACGTGCCGCGGCCGTTGGCCGTCAGCCGCATCCGGCCGTAATCGGCGGCCCGGGTCAGGTACAGGTTCACCGTATAACGGCCGTCGGGAATGTCGTTCAGGACAAATTCCACGAAATCGCCCGTATCGCCGCCGAAGACAACGAGCTGTTTCTGGCCGCTCCACAGACCGTCGGGGAATCCGGCCATGTTCTGTCGGTCCGTCATCAGACGGTCGCTTTTGCGCGAAACGGCGAGGCTTTCGAATTCGACGGCTCCCGCCACGCGGAAGTCCGCCGGATCTTCGGGCCGGGGCGGCCATGCCCTGCGGGCCTCGGCGATTCCCGATGCGGCGGCCGCGTTCGAGGAGGCGTCTCCGTACCAGAAGACCGTCGTGGCATAATCCACGCGGCCGTCGCGCCACCCCAGCATCTCCATGTCGAATCTCAGTTCCCGTCCGAAGGGAATGCCGTCGAGATTGCGTGTGCGGAAAAAGGAGTTGTATCCCTGGGAGTTGGCAAGATCCGCCCGCGGCGCCCCGCCGAAAGGCGTGTGGAACGGGACAACCGGAGCCCATGAACCGTTGTAGTAGTCCTCGACGCCCGTACCGAAATGCGACGGGAAACTCTCGCCGTCCACCCGGATTTTCTCGTCGCCTTCGCCGTACCAGGTCCGCGAATGGTTGAACAGCGCGAGCAGATCGCCCCGGTACAAGCCCCGGCCGGAAAGGGTGACGAAATTCCAGTCGTAGCATCCCTCCGCCGTCCGAGAGAACGGCAGGCCGTCCTCACGCCGCCAGGAGGCGTGGAAGTAGAGCGAGCGCCCGTTCCATTCGTAACGGGCAGTGCCGACGGAGAGGCTCACGCTGCAAGGTTCGTCCGAAACGTTGAGCAGGGCGATTTCACCTCTCTGCCGGTAAGGCATCGGCCAGCGGCTCAGGATTTTTCCCCGTCCGTCGGAGCGGAGGAACCAGCTCTCGACGGCGGGAGCTCCCGTGCCGCCGCCCGAGAATCCGGACAAGGGGGCCCACACGGTCCGGTTGCCGTCGAACGAGGCGGTGAGAATCAGTTTCTCCATCAACTGCCCGTAACGTGCCGAATCGCACGAAACGGTTATCCGGGCCTGTGTCACCGTCCGTGTTCCCTCGGGCAGACGAAGGCGGAGTGTGTCACCGGGTTGCAGCAGGGCTTCGGCCGAGCGTTCGCGGCCCCGCTCCGTCGCAGCGTCGGGTTCGAGTAGCAGGCGGTCCGTTCCGAGGATCTGCTCCGTGTATTTTTGTACGACCGGAAGCGAAAAGCTCTCGACTTCGGTTCCGGGGGCGTAGGTGCGGTAGTTGAATTGGTAGTAACGGGGTACGTCCGATATGCCGGCCGGTTCCTCCAGCGCGACCACGCAGCGGCGGGCGTAGGGAATCGGCAGGTAGAGCGTACTGCCGCCCCGGACCCCGGCCGTGTAGCTGGTGTGGGGTTGCAGCAGTCCGCGTCCGAGCCCGGTGATTCCGAAACGCATCAGATCGTAGGCCGGAACGACCCAGACGGGCTCTTCGGCTCCGTCCACATAGAATCGCAGCGTTCCGGCGGGATTGGTGGTGGTCAGCCAGATGCGGGTGATGGCTCCGGGACCTTCGGCGTCGAAGAGAATTTTCATGGGGCGCCCCTGCAGGGTGTCCCGGCGGATGAATCCGAATCCGTCGTCGTTGGCGAACCACCCGGGTGTATCCGCTTCGACGGCCCGGCGGTCGTAGCTGCTCATAAGGCGGCAGGTGTAGGAGGGTTCCGGCCAGCGGGTCGTTTCGTCCGCAGAAGTCATCTCGCGGAGCAGCGTCCCGAGCGTCACGGTCTGCGGAGGCTCGGCGGAACAGCCGATGCAGCAGAGCGCCCACAGCGCCGCCGCGATTTCCAAAACAGATTTCATGGCGATACGGTATTTAGTCGAGCGGTTCATTCGAAGCCTTCGGCGCGGGTTTGCAGGTCGCCGTACCAGAAGACCGTGTTCACGATGTCGGCGCGGCCGGCTTCGTGTCCCTCCATCTCCAGGTCGAATTTCAACTTCCGGTTGAACGGAATGCCGTCGAGACTGCGCTGCCGGTAGTGGTTGTTGAATCCGTTGAAGTCTCCGGAATCCAGCCGGGGTTCGCCGCCGAAGGGCGACAGGTAACGGAAATAGCCGCAGAAGGAGTAGTAGTCTTCGACGCCCGTACCGAAATGCGACGGGAAATCCTCGTCATCCACCCAGATCTTCTCGTCGCCTTCGCCCGGCCAGTTGTTCGTGCGGTTGTCGATGGAGAAGACGTCGCTGCGCAGCACGCCGCGGCCGCCTTCGATCGTGGCGAAATTCCAGTCGTATCCGTTGGCGTAGTCGTTCCAGAGTATGATCCGTACGTCCCGGCTCTCTTTGCGGGCCGCGTGGAAGTAGAGCGAACGGTCGTCCCATTCGTAGGTATTGACCCGTGCCGACACCTCCGCCTTTACAGTGTGTTCCGCCGAGCGGTTCCGGAGCACGAACTCCCCTTCGCGCCGGTAGGGCATCGTCCAACGGCTCTCCACTTTGCCCTTGCCGTCGGCGGTCAGGAACCAGCTTTTGACAGCTTCGGCTCCGGGACCGGCTCCGCTGAAATCGGCCAGCGGAGCCGAGACGGTCTGCGTACCGTCGAACGAGGCCGTCAGCAGCAGATCGTTCATCGCATCCGCATAGGGCGTTTCGTCGCACGTCACCGAGAATTTGGCCTCCGTGACGGCCTTCGTGCCTTCGGGCAGGCTCAGCACGAGTGATTCCCCGGGAGCCAGGACGCGGTTTGCGGAGACCAGCCGACCCGACATCCTCACACGGGGATTCAGCAGCGTGCGGTTGGTTTCGGCGATCCGGTCGCGTGTGCGTTCGAGTACCTCCTCAGAGAAGGTCTCCACACTCACCGACGGATCGTAACGGCGGAAGTTGATCTGGTAATAACGCGAGGGATTCACGAGCGAGTTGTCCTGCTCCTCGAGGGTGATCTTGCATCCGTTGCCGTACGGGATCGGCAGGTAGAGCGAACTGCCGCGCACCCATTTGTCGCCGGGTTGCATCAGTCCCTTGCGGAGCAGTGAGTTCTTCCACTCGTCGCCCAGCGAGGCGCATATCTCCTGTACGTCGAACGAGGGAATCTCCCAGTTCGGTGTTTCGGATCCGTCGAAATAGAACCGGATCACGGCTGTCGGGGATTGGAAAGAGGTAAGCCAGATGCGGGTGATGACGCCGGGGCCGTCCTCGTCGAAGAGGACCCGCTCCGCCCGGCCGCCGTTTACTTCGTCGCGGACGTATCCCCAGCCGTCGTCGTTGGCGAACCACTCGGGTGTGCCGGGTGTCACGGAACGGCGGTCGCGGCTGCTCTCTTCGCGGCAGACGTAGGACAGCTCCGGGAAACGGGTCGCCTCGTCGAAGGAGATCATCTCGTCGAGCAGTGTCTCCATCGTCACGTCGTAGCTCGAAGGGTCGGGTTTGGGCTTCGGCTCCCATTTGGGAGGTTCGGTCCATGTGAATTCGTTGGTGCAGGAGTAACCCAGCAGGGTGGTGAAGAGCAGGGCTCCCACCAGAACGGTTCGCTTGTAAAACATGATCGGATTTTTATTCATTGCATTTTCATGATTCGGGGGTTTACCATCCGGGATTTTGCAGCAGCCCGTCGCGGTTCTTGTCGATCTCGCTCTGCTCGATCGGGAAGAAATAGTGTTGCGGCGCCACGAAGACGCGCTGTTCGCAGAGCGTCCGTACGTAGAAGGCGTCGTCCTGTTTCGAGGTCCCGGCGTAGATGTTCAGGCTGTGCACCGGTTTGGCCTCGCTCAGCTCGGCGTCCTTCCAGCGGCGGACGTCGAAGAACCGGTGGGTCTCGAACGCCAGTTCGATACGGCGTTCATGCTTGATGCGTTCGCGCATCTGCTCCTTGGACAGCCCGTCGGGCAGACCGGGCAGCCCCGACCGGTTCCGGATTTCATTGATGTAATAATAGGCATCGTGGCCGTCGGCATTCGCGGTCGAAGGACCGACGTATTCGTTGAGCGCCTCGGCGCAGTTGAGGTAAATCTCTCCCAGGCGGAAGTAGATCCAGAAAGTCTTTTCGGTCTTCAGCGGATTGGAGGTGATGTCTATGTTGTTGATCTTGCGCATCAGGTACCCCGTTTTGCAGTAGTCCGATCCGGCGTATTTCTTGCCGTCCACTCCTTCGTACCAGAAGGCCAGTTCGTGATCGTGCTTCCAGACCTGACCGGGGAAATTGATACTGGCGTAGAACCGCGGTTCGCGGTGTGTGTACATGTTGCGCACGCCGGCGGGCCAGCGGCCGGTCTCGGCCTCGGTCGCATATCCGGTTTCCGTGTAGCCGGATTCCGCATTGACGATGGGGTTCAGCCCGTTGTCGGTGTATCCGGTGATGGGAGTCGTGCCGTCCTCCATCTCATAGGCGTCCACCATCTCCTGTGTCGGGTTGAAGATCGACGGCGTGCCGTAGCTGATCGGGTCGCTGCACCACATGTGATGCCAGTAATCGCCCAGGTTCTTTCCGAAGAGTATTTCGCAGTTCCAGTTTTCGGTGAAAATCTCCTCGTAGTTCTTCACGGGGTCGTCGTCTTCGCTGTGATAAAGTCCGAATCCGGCCGCTTCGGCCTCCCGGATACAGCGGGCGGCCGCTTCGGCGGCATCCTTCCACTTTTCGGGATCCTCGGTCTGGGGAATCAACTGTTCGCCTGTGGCGGGATCCTTCATCATGGCCAGATCGGGATTGCCGTTGTAGAGCGGGGAGGCGAGGTAGAGCAGCACGCGGGAGCGCAGTGCCAGCGCGGAGGCCTGTGTGGGGCGTCCCAGGTCGGTGGAGTTCTGCACGGGAGGCAGCAGTTCGTAGGCGTCCATGCAGTCCTGGGCGATGAATGCGGCCGAGCGCTCGATCGAAACCCGCCGGAACCGGTCGGCCGTCACTCCGGGATCGGCCACGAAGTCCATCGCGACGATCGGTCCGTAGGCCCGCATCACCTCGAAATGGAAGAAGGCCCGCAGAAAGAGCGCCTCGCCTTTCCAGTTGCGGATCTGTTCGGCCGTGGCATTGGCCCGGTCGATGTACGAAAGGAAGATGTTGATGCTGCGGATAGCGGCGTAACCCTCCTTCCAGATCGGAATGCGGCTGACATTGTCGGAATTCCACGATCCGGCGTTGATCATGTGCGAATAGGCTCCGCCGTAGGCGATCTCCATTTCGTCGCAACCGCCTGTGAAAGGGCTGCGGAATCCTCCGTCGTCGGCGAAATTCGCTTCGTTGGGAAGCCAACTGTAAATATTCGACAAAAAAGCCCGCGTCCAGTCGGGATTCGTGAATACGTCGGGAATGGTCATATCCTCGTCGGGCGTCTTGTCGAGGTAATCGCACGATGCGAGCAGACAGGCGCCTCCGAGTGCGAGAAGCAGTTTTTTCAGTTTCATATCGCGATGGTTTTAGAAATTTATCTGCACGCCGCCGTTGATCGTGCGCTGCTGGGGATAGTTGCCCGTTCCCGTATCGGCCTCCGGATCGACGATCTTCAGGCCGTCGAGGCAGAAGAGGTTCGTTCCGTTCACGAAGACGCGGATTTTTTCGATGCGCAGCTTCCGGCTCCACCGTTCGGGCAGCGTGTAGCCTATCTCGGCGCTCTTCAGGCGGAGGTAGCTCGCATCGCGCAGGTAGAGCGTGCTTTTCTGGTAGTTATTGGGGTTGTTGCCGTTGATGACGGCCGGATATTTGGCTTTCGAGTTGTCGGCCGCGCCCGGGATCCAGCGGTTGTCGTAATACTCGCGCGAGATGTTGTAGCGGGGGTATTCCAACGAATAGGGGAGCATGTCCTCCGACATGAGGAATGTCGAAACGCGGGTCGCCCCGGTGAAGCTGAAGGAGAAATCCACTCCCTTGTAGGCCATCGAACCTCCAAATCCGAACATGATCTCCGGGGTCCGGGCGAATCCGATGGGCGCCCGGTCGTCGGGCGTGATCTTGCCGTCGCCGTTCAGGTCGAGGTATTTGACGTCGCCCGGCCGCACCTCGGTCATGAAGGTCTGCGTGGGGCTGTCGGCGATCTCCTCTTCGCAGGTGAAGAAGCCGAGCGCGATGTAGCCGAATGGCTGGTCGATCCGGCGGCCGCGGGTTTCGAGCCAGTCGTAACGCGGATGCGGCGTATCGTCCTCGACGATGTGGTTGTGCGCATAGGTGAAGTTCCCGTAGAACGAGTAGTAGAATCCTCCCGGAGAGGTGTCCCGCCACTCCAGTACGGCATCCACGCCCCGGTTTCGGACGTGTCCCATGTTGGCGTAGACGGCCGTCGAAATGCCCGTCACGTTGGGAATGGACTTGCGCTCCAGAAGAATGTCCCGGCGGTCTTCGTCGAAGAAGTCGCCTTGCAGCGACAGCCGGTCCTTCAGGAAGCGAAGCTCGATGCCGATGTCGGCCTTGTAGGCCTTCTCCCAGGTCACGTCGGCACCGATCTTGTACTCGCTGTAACCGACGATCCCGGTCTGCGACGATCCGAACAGACCCCCGTTGGCATTGGTATTGACTGTCGAGAGGTAGAGGAAGCGGTCGTTGCTGATCTGGTCGTTGCCCACCACGCCGTAGGAGCCGCGCAGTTTGAAATAGATGTCTTTCAGAAATCCCGAACGCTGCCAGAACTCTTCGCCCGATACGACCCAGCCCAGCGATGCGGAGGGGAAGAAGCCGTAGCGGCTTCCTTTCCGGAAATTCTCGGAGCCGTTGTATCCGAAATTGAACTCCGCCAGATACCTGCCCGCGTAATCGTATGTCAGACGTCCTGCGAGTCCCTGCCTGCGGTAGGGAAGGTTCAGCATGCTGTTCCCGGCCGTGAGGTCCTTGTAGTCGCGCCGGTTGAAGAGCAGCATCGCCATCACGTGATGCCGCCCGAAGGTCCGGTCGTAGTTCAGCCCGAAGTCGTAGTAATAGGCCCGGTTCGAGGTGTTCGTCACGCCGTAGGCCATGCTCTCGGCGTTGCGGACATTCATGTATATGTCGTTGTCCTCGTCATCCTTGCCCATGTAACGCTTCATGCCGTAGGTGATATGGCGGTTCACGTTGTTGAAGTAATAGAAGTCGTAGGAGAATTTGGCCGAGAGCGAAAGACCTTCGGTCACCAGCGAGGAGAGGTCCCACGATAAATTGAACGTTCCCTGCAGCGTGTTGATGAACTGTTTGGAATAGCCGCTTTGCGTGGCGAGCGCCCACGGGTTGAGGTATACGGCCGATCCTGCGCTGCCGGGCGTGCCGTCGGGATTCTGGCGGGGCATCTGGATCGGCGACACCTGACGCATCTGCGCGAATATTTCGTCGGATGCGGTTCCCGGATAGGTCTTGTCCTGGATGATTCCGCCCAGCCCGAGGCTCAGAACGAGGTTTTTCGACACATTGACATCGACGTTCGAACGGAAATTGTAACGGTCGGAGCGCGAATTGGTGCGGTAGTCGTAGCCGGGATCTTCGCGGAACAGTCCGCTCTGGCTGGTGTAGCCCACATTGACGAAGTAACGCACGATTTCGTTTCCTCCGCTGATACTCAGGTTGTTGATCGTCTGAAAACTATTCTTCTTCAGTACGTCGCCCACCCAATCCGTATCGGGATAGAGATAAGGGTCGGAACCGTCGCGGAACTTCAGCAGCTCCTCCTCCGTCCACGGCAGGGAGGCCGCCGGGCCGCCCCCGTTGCGTGTCGCCTCGTTCATGAGCGAAGCGAATTCGTAACCGGAGATATACTGCGGGAAACGCAGCCCGTGCAGCGAGGCGAACTCCGTCCGGAATACGACTTGCGGTTTCCCCATCCTGCCTTTCTTGGTGTTGATGAGAATGACGCCGTTGGCGCCGCGGACGCCGTATACCGCCGTTGCGGAGGCGTCCTTGAGCACTGTCACCGACTCGATCTCGGCCACGTTGATCAGGTTCATGTCGCGCTCCACGCCGTCCACGAGGATCAGCGGATTGCGGTTCTGCCACGTACCCATGCCCCGGATGAAGATCGCTGCCGAGTCGTTGCCCGGCTCGCTCGTGCTCTGACGCGTGATGATGCCCGGCATCGCGCCGCCGATGGAGTTCGACAGCGACACGGTCGCCGTCCTTTCGAGTACCTGGGGTTTCACGCCGGACAGGGCGCCGGTCACCGACTCTTTTTTCTGCGTGCCGTATCCCACGACCACGACGTCCTCCATTTCGGTCGAAGCCTGGCGCATCACGATATTCTGTACCGTTTGTCCTTGATAGACGACCTCTTCGGTCTGGTATCCCAGGAAACTGAACACGATCGTTGCACCGGGCGTCAGTCCGTCCATTTCGTAGTGTCCGTCGAATCCGGAGGTGGTTCCCCGGGTCGTATCCTTCACGACGACGGTTACGCCGACCATCGGCCGGCCCTCTATGTCGAGTATCAGACCCGATATTCCCTGTGTCTGCTGGGCCCGGGCCGCCGACAGACAGCATACGGCCAGCAGGAATCCCGGCAACGCTCTTTTGGCGCGTTGCAGGAAAACGTTGAAAAGATTCATAGGCGATTGGATTTTGGCCGGTCCGCACGACGGTGGGACGAGGCTCCCGGAGGAGCCTCGCCGCCGTCGCGGAGGACGCGGATCTCTATTTGAACCGGATTTCGGCCGATTCGGGCACGTAACGGTTTGCGAATTCCTGATTCTGACGCATGTAAAGCGTTTGAAGCGGATTGGTGTGGTTCACGGGATCGTCCGGCGTATATACGCCCAGAATCTCCATTCTGTCGGCGCACTCGCTCACGTCGAGCGTCGTCAGCAGGTTGTCGTGGAGCCAGAGGACGATGAGTGCCGGCGTGTCAGTCGCGGAGAACGAGGCGAGCTGATTCCGGACGCAGTGTACGTCGTGGAGCTTTTTTCCGTGTACGGCGAGTGTCGTGAGCCGGTTGTCGTTCACCTGCACCAGTTCGAGATTGTCGCACGAGGACAGGTCGAGCGACGTCAGCGCGCAGTCGTAGGCGTTCAGCGTGGCGAGTTTCGTGCAACCCGTGAGGTCGAGCGCGTCGAGCGTGCGGTTCGCCTGGACATTGCATTCGGTGAGGGCTGCGCATCCGCGGAGGTCGATTTCGCTCAGGTTGTTCGTGTCGCACCAGAGGATGCCGAGGCTTGTGCAGCCCTCGACGTCGAGCGTCGTCAGGGAGTTCGCCTGGCATTTCAGTTCGGCGAGGGCCGTGCAGCCGTCCACTCGGAGCGATTCCATGCCGTTGTTGTCGCACCACACCGACGTCAGGCGGGGATGGCCGCTCAGATCGAGCGACCGGATGCCGCAGCCCGGTCCCCGGAATATCTGTAGGTTCGTATTGTCGCTCAGGTCGAGCGATGTCAGGGTCCTGTTGTTCTGAAGCCAGATTTCGCGCAAGGCGCCGCATCCCGACAGGTCGAGTTCCGCCAGCGCGTTGTCCGGAATGTCGAGCAGGTCGAGCGCCGCGCATCCGCGGAACGAGGCGCGGGCGAGCCGGTTGGCCGCCACCTTGCATTCGGTCAGCGACGTACAGCCGGACAGGTCGAGCGATGCGAGCCGGTTACGCCAGCCGTACACCTTTTTCAGGGCCGGACATCCGGAGACGGAAAGCGTTTCGACGGAGTTTTCCTGGAAGTTCAGCTCTTCGAGTTTCGGACAGTTCGTCAAGGAGACGCTGCGCAGCGATCCGAGGATCTCCTCCTCGCCGGTCTTCGTCAGACCGTCGCACCAGATATGGATCAGTTCGGGGCAGTCGGCCACGGAGAGTTCGGTGAGAGGGTTGCGCTGTATTTCGAGCTGCGAGAGCGCCTTGTTGGCCGACAGGTCGAGCGACGCCAGATCATTGTCCCACGCCTTGAGCTCGGTCAGCCCGGGACACTCCGTCAGGTTCAGCGAGGTCAGCGCGTTGGTGTAGCACCACAACAGTGACAGCTCGGGGCAGCCGGAGATTTCGAGCGTTTCGAGCGAATTTTCCTGACAATAGACCGACTGCAGTTTCGGACACTCCTTCACGCTCAGTCTGCGCAACGGTCCGGGAAGGTTTTCCTTCAGTCCGTCGCACAGCAGTGCTTCAAGCCGGGGCAGTCCCTCTACGGCAAGTTCCTCGAAAGAGGTGCGGATCAGTTCCACGCGTGTCAGATCCGTATTTTGCGAGAGGTCGATCGCCGAAATCGGGTTATCGTTGGCCACGAGCGTCTGTAGTTTCGCGAACCGGCCGATGCCTTCCAGCGATACGATGCCGAGCCCCGAACAGTCGATACTCGTCACGGCGGCTATTTCGCCCGTCTGCAATTGACCGTCCCAGTTCTCGTCGAAATTGTCGAGGGCGTACTGCATGAAGGCGGGATCGGGCAGCACGACCAGCTCCTCGGCCAGCGTGGTGAACGAAACCTGCTGTCCGTAGGCCACTCCGGATTCGTTTGCGGCGAAGGCCCGGACATAATAAAGCGTTCCCGAACGGAGGTTCTCCAGCGGCAGCGAAAATTCGGTTTCCGAAGGATCTCCCTCGGTGTTGTCGTTTTCGATCGTCGGGTTCTCCTCCGTAGACCAGCAGATGCCGACGGCGGTGACCTCCGAAGCTCCCGGAGACTCGACCGTGCCGCCGCCCGTGGCCGACCGGTAGGAGATGTCGTCGATGACGGACGTCGTGACGGTCGGAACGAGGCTTTCGGCCTTGAACGATACCGCATTGCCGTAGATCGTTTCGTTCCCGGATACGGCGTAGGCGCGTACATGATAAACGGCGCCTTCCTGCAGTCCGGTCAGTTCCGAACGGAACGAACCCAGACCTTCGCCGTCGGAAGTCGATGCGTCGGAGACGGTCGGATTCTCCGACTGCGACCAGCAGACGCCGCGGCGCGTCACGACGGCGCCTTCGTCGCCGGAGACCGTGCCGCCGCTCACGGCTTTCGTTCCGCTGATTTCGGTCACCGCAGCGGTCGTGACTTCGATTTTCGTCCCTCCGGGACCTTCCGTATCGTCGTCCCCGCAGGCCGTGAGAGATAGGAAAGCCCAGGCGTATGCGCATACGCGCAACAGAAGAGAATGGTTTTTCATAAGCATTCGGGTTAGAGTTGTTAGCGAAAACAAAATTAGGTTCGCCACACCCCTCCGAATGACACGAATCGTTCAAATCGTAGCAAAATCTATTCACGATGCGTTTGCCGGTACTTTCGGTTCGGCCGGCCCGTGCATGTGCGGTCTGTTGATAATGAGAGACATACTCCGGAGCAATCGGACCGGAATGGTCCGCGTATGCGATTCGGAACTGCGGAAGACGACAGCCGGGTTGCCGGATCCGGAATGCGGAGCGGATGTATCGGACATGCCCTTTGCCGGAGAACCCCGTTCCGCGGGGATCAGCCGTTTTTCTTTTTCGTGATCCGCCCGAGGTGTTCCCGGAGTTGTTCGCTGAACTCCTCGCGGCGGTGCTTGAGGTTGGCGCGCCACCCCTGCCAGCGGGTGTAACGCATCCGTTTCTCGGGGTAGATGTCGCGGATCGTGACCAGGATGCCGGTCTCCTCCACACCGCCGAAGTCGGGATTTTGCACCGTGTCGAAGACCCGCATCGTGGGCGAGAGGTTCATGTAGGCGTTGATGAGCGGCGGGATGTTCTCGTCGAACTCCCGGATTTTCTGGAGCAGGATGCGGTAGTTTTCCATGTAGGTCTCGCCGCAGAACAGCTCCTCGTAATAGGGGTCGTCCAGGTCGAGCGTCAGCGGATGGATGCCCTCGACCAGTCCTTCGCGGTCGGGGAAGTAGCGGCGGAGGAACCAGATGAGCGCGTTGCGCGCCACGGACTTGTAGGAGGTGTACATGGTGACCTTGCCGAAGAGGTACTTCGCCCGCGGGTTGAGGACGATCAGCGCCCCCAGTCCGTCCCAGAGGTTGTCCAGCGCGTAGATGCTCTTCGAATTGCCGCGCGCCTGGTAGGAGGGCTGGACGAACGAGCGGCCCAGCTCGATGGTCCGCGGCAGGTATTTGCGGCGGAATCGGTCGCTGAAGCGGAAATAGTGCTCGGTGGAGAGGTGGCGGGGCCGTTCCGAGGTGCAGATGATGAAGCGGTAGCCGCCGACGATCTCTTCGGCCGCGGGATCCCAGACGATCAACTGGTAGTAGCCGTCGCCGGCCAGGTCCTCCTCGTCGATGTCCACCTCGCGGCCTGTGCCGCCGCCTGCGCCTCGGAACGCCATTTCGCGCAGACGCCCCACCTCGCGCATCAGCGCGGGGCACTCCCCGGCGGCGAAGATGTAGATTTCGTTGCCGGCCTTGTGCGTGTCGCGCACCTTCCTGTCGGGCGTCAGCTCGGCGCGCAGCAGGTCCCGGTTTACGGGCGGCAGGATCGGTTCGAGTTCTTTCAGTCGCATAACGGGAACAAAAGTACCAATTTTAGCGGGTTTTCGCGCCCCCGGCGAGCTTGTTTTCCAGAAAATACGTCTTTTTGCGTACTTCCTCTGTCTGTTCGCGCAGGGAGCCGCAGTGTTGCAGTTCGGCCACGGGGATCGGGTCGCCTACCGCGATGCGGAAGTGTTTCCCTTTCTGGGAAAACATTTCGTCGGGAAGCCAGAGCATTTCGATGTTGAACCGGATGCCCAGCGCCTTGCGGAAGCGGTCCACGTTGTAGAAGAAGTCCGACAGCCGCCCCTCGACGAAGACCGGAACGATCTGCCGCTGCGAGGCGTAGGCCTTTTTCAGGAAGCTGGTCTTCCATTCGGGATCGGCGATGCGGCCGTCGATGCGGCGCGAGCAGAGTCCTGCGGGGAAGGTGAGGATCGGCAGCTCGCCGAACAGGGCCTCGTCGAAACGCCGGGCGCAGGCCGCATTCTGCGCGCCGTGCTTGTTCACCGGAATCCAGAGCGGACGCAGCGGCTCGACGTGCATCAGCAGGTCGTTCACCACCACGCGCACGTCGCCGAAGCGGTCGATGAGCTTGTCGGCCAGCATCATGCCGTCCATGCCGCCGAACGGGTGGTTCGAGACGAACAGGTAGCGCCCCGCGGGGTCGATGCGTTCGAGCCCCTCGATCGAATAGGTGACCTGCCACTGGCGGAAGCAGGCGCGGATGAACTCCTGCGGCGGCAGCGACCAGTAGTGTTCGAGAATGTGGTTGATCTCCCGCTCGTGGATCGTGCGGCGCAGCCAGTTCACGGCGAAACGGGGTATCCAGCGGGCCGCCGCCGGGGCTTTCTCGGCGAGTACGGCTCCGATGTCTATTTCGGGCATGGGTATGTTCGGAAAATTATATCCACAAATATAGGCATTCTTTTTCGAAAAATCCCTAACTTTACACCCAAATAGACTTTCGAGAACGAAGATTATGCCGCAATACCATACGCCGGTCCTGCTGGAAGAGTCTGTGGACCTGCTCGATATACGTCCCGACGGGACCTACGCCGACCTGACGTTCGGCGGAGGCGGCCATTCGCGCCGCATTCTCGAGCGGCTGGGGCCTGCGGGGCGGCTCTACGCCTTCGATCAGGACCGCGACACGCTGGCCAACCGTCCCGACGACGGGCGGTTCTGCTACGTGGAGAGCAACTTCCGCTTTCTGCGCGGAGCGTTGCGCTGCCGCGGGGTCCGGGAGGTGGACGGCATTCTGGCCGATCTGGGCGTCTCGTCGCACCATTTCGACGCCGTGGAGCGCGGTTTCTCGTTCCGCGGGGACGCGCCGCTCGACATGCGCATGAACCAGCGGGGGCGGCTCACGGCGGCGGACGTGGTGAACGGCTACTCCGCGGAGGAGCTGACGCGCCTGCTGGGCGACTGGGGCGAGCTGGAGACGCCGTGGAAGGTGGCCTCGTGCCTCGTCCGGGCGCGTGAGGCGGAGCCGGTACGCACGACCGCGCAGCTCGTGGCAGCCGTCGCGCCCTGCACGCCCCGCAAGGACGGGGCGAAGTTCCTCACCAAACTCTTCCAGGCCCTGCGGATCGAGGTGAACGGAGAAATGGAGGCTCTGCGCATGGCCCTGGAGCAGAGCCTTCGGGTGCTGCGTCCCGGCGGGCGGCTGGTGGTGATCTCCTACCACTCGCTCGAAGACCGGCTGGTGAAGAACTTCCTGCGCAGCGGCGACTTCTCGGGGCGGGTCGCCAAGGATTTCTACGGCCGGCCGCAGGTCCCCTTCGAACCGGTCACGCGCAAGGCCGTGACCCCTTCGGCCGCGGAGCTGGAGCGCAATCCCCGGTCCCGTTCGGCGAAGCTCCGCGCCGCCGCAAAACGTTGATGCAGCCATGTACCGCGATCACGAATTCGATCCCGTGACTCCCGAGGAGGAGGCGCGCCGTGCCGAGGAGGAGGAGTTCGCCCGCCGCGTGCGGCGCGAGGTGCGCCGCATGGAGCGCGGCGAGGCCGACGAGGACATCCGTGCCGACGAGGAGCGCGAAGCCGAGGAGCGGGCCGAGGAGGAGGAACGCGCGCGCAGGGAGCGCCGCCTCCGGAGCAGCACCTTCTGGCAGCTCTTTTCGGGCACGATCCTCCTGCGCGAGGGTATCTCGAAATACTACCCCTACATGCTGACCATCGCCGGCATGTTTTTCCTGAGTATCGTGGTGATGTTCTGGTCGCTGCACCTCGACATGCGCTATTCGCGCCTCGAACGCGAGGTGCAGATCCTGCGCGAACGGTCGATCCGGCTGCAGGAGCAGCGCTACCGCCGCACCACCCATTCGGCGATCCTCGAGGAGCTGCACCGCCGGGGCATCGACCTCTACGACCCGCTCGCCCCGGGTGAAATCATCGAAAACTGACACCGAGAATGAAGCCGGAGCGATCGAAGATCAAAAGCGACATTCTGCTGCGGGTGAGGCTCCTCTACGTGCTCTTCATCCTCGCCGGGGGCGTCGTGCTCGTCCGTCTGGTGTGGGTGCAGCTCTTCAGCGCGGAGGTGGCCTACAACGCCGACCGCCTTTCGAGCCGCATCTTCACCGAGGAGGTGATTCCCGCCCAGCGCGGCAGCATCCTCTCGCGCGACGGCGAGCCGCTGGCCACCTCGATCTTCCGTTACCAGGCCGCCTTCGACTTCGCCTCGCCGGGGCTGGATTCGCTCAGGACCTTCCGCGAGCAGGCCGATTCGCTCTCGAAGCTGCTCGCCGCCTTCTTCGGGGACCGTCCCGCCTCGGAGTACGCCCGGATGTTCCGCGAGGAACATGCCCGGCGCTACCGGCTGGTCAATCCGCGCGACACGCAGTATCTCCGTTCGGAGGGGTGGCTGTCGCGGATGCTCGACCGCCTGCGCGGCGAGGAGTACGTCACGCGGCGGATTTACGACACGATCCGCGACCATACGCCCGTCGCTGTCTTTCCCCGCGAGGTGGACTACGCCGAGTGGGAGGTGCTGCGGCGTTATCCGCTGCTGAACTGGAATATGGGAATGGTTTACCGCCTGGTCGAACGCGACGAACGCATCTATCCGCAGGGCGAGCTGGCGCGGCGGACCATCGGTCTGACGGGCGACAAGGGCAATTACGGCATCGAGGAGGCCTACCGCGCCGAGCTGGCGGGCCGCGACGGACGGGCCGTGCGGCAGCGTATCGCGCGCGGGTTCTACGGCCGCGTGGCGGGAGCCGGGCACGAGGACCCGGAGGACGGGTACGACGTGGTGACGACCCTCGATCTCGACTTGCAGGACGTGGCCGACAAGGCGCTGCGGCAGCAGCTCGAGCGGCAGAACGCCCTGTGGGGCACGACCATCGTGATGGAGACCCGCACGGGCGAGATCCTGGCGCTGGCCAACCTCGGGCGCAATGCCGACGGGAGCTTCGCCGAGCGGGAGAACTACGCCCTGAGCCGCAGCATGGAGCCGGGATCGACCTTCAAGCTGGCGACGATGCTCACGCTGCTCGACGACGCGCGGATGCCCGTGACGACCGTTTACGACACCCACAACGGCGATCCGGTGAAGATCGGCCCGGCGCGCAACATCCGCGACTCGCACCGCGGCGACCGCGAAATCGACTTCCGCCGCGCCGTGGCCTCGTCGTCGAACGTCTATTTCGCCGAGGCGGTCTGGGACCGTTACGGCATCACGGGGCGGAAGCAGCGGTACAGCGACTACCTGCGCGACGAGCTGCATCTGGGCGAGACCGTCGGACTGGAGCGGCTCGGCGAACGCGCCCCGTCGATCACCTCCGACTGGAAGGTGCCCGACCCGGGTGTCATGCTGGTGAAGATGGCCTACGGCTACCGTGTGCGCCTGACTCCGATCCAGATGATCACGTTCTACAACGCCGTGGCCAACGAGGGGCGGATGATTTCGCCCGTGCTGGTGCGGGAGCTGCGCCGGGGCGACCGCGTGGAGGAGCGTTTCGAGAGCCGGACGATCTCCTCGTCTGTCTGTTCGCGGCAGACGCTGCGCATCGTCCGCGAGTGTTTGCAGGCGGTCTGCACCGAGGGCACGGCCAGCGCCTTCTTCCGCGATACGACGCGCGTGAGGGTGGCGGCCAAGACCGGCACGGCCCAGATTACCGACGCCCGCAGCCGCGAAGGGCGCTACTACCTGGGGTCGATGGTGGCTTTCTTCCCGGCCGATGCGCCGCGCTATACGGTGCTGACCACGATCGAGACCCGGGCGCAGGCGGGCAAGGCCTACTACGGCGGGCCACTGGCGGGCCCCGTCGTCAAGCGCATGGTCGATTACATTTACAACCGCGGCCACGACTGGTACGGCCGGGTCGGCGGCGACGGTCCGCGCCGCTATCCCGAGCGGGTGAAGGGCGGCGACATCGCCCAGATCCGCCGCGTGGCCGACCGCCTCTCGCCCCGCGCCTCGTTCGACAGCCGCACGGGCTGGGGCCGCGCCGCGGTGGACAGCCTCTCGAACGTGGCGATCACGAGCCTGCCGGACGACCGGGGCGTGATGCCCGACGTGCGCGGCATGGGGCTGAAGGACGCGCTGTTCGTGCTCGAGAGCCGCGGGCTGAGGGTCCGCTTCTCGGGGCAGGGAGCCGTCGTGCGGCAGAGTATCGCCGCCGGGACCCGCATCCGGCCGGGCGCGGCGGTCGTCATAACGTTGGACTGAGATGAAAAGACTGAAGGATATTTTGGAAGGGACGCCCGTCGGGGCGTTGTACGGCGATCCGGAGATCGCCGTGGGAGGACTCGCGTTCGATTCGCGCGTCGTGCGGGCGGGCGACTGTTTCTTCGCCGTGCCGGGAACGCAGGCCGACGGCCACGACTTCATTCCGGCGGCCGTCGGACGGGGCGCCGCGGCGGTGGTCTGCGAGCGGATGCCCTCCGAGCCGGCTGCCGGGGTGACCTACGTGTGCGTCGGCGATGCGGCCGGGGCGCTGGCCGACATGGCCGCGGCATTCTACGGCCATCCGAGCCGCGAGCTGAAGCTGGTGGGCGTCACCGGCACGAACGGCAAGACGACGACCGCCACGCTGCTCTACGACCTGGTGCGGGCGCTGGGCTACCGCGCGGGGCTGATCTCGACGGTGGTCTATCGGATCGACGACCGCGAAATCGGGGCGACGCACACGACGCCCGACCCGATCCGCCTGAACGCCATGATGCGCGAGATGGCCGACGCCGGGTGCGAATTCTGCTTCATGGAGTGCTCCTCGCACGCCATCGTGCAGGAGCGCACGCGGGGGCTCGTCTTCGCGGGCGGCATCTTCTCGAATCTGACGCACGACCACCTCGACTACCACAAGACCTTCGCCGAATACATCCGGGCGAAGAAGCGCTTCTTCGACGGCCTGCCTGCGGGGGCCTTCGCGCTGACGAACGCCGACGACCGCAATGGCCGCGTCATGGTGCAGAACACCGCGGCGAAGGTGAGCACCTATTCGCTGCGGTCGATGGCCGATTTCCGCTGCCGGATCGTCGAGACGCATCTCGACGGGATGCTGCTGCGCATCGACGGCGCGGAGGTGTGGTTCGGACTGCTTGGACGGTTCAATGCCTACAACCTGCTGGCCGTTTACGGTGCGGCGTCGCTGCTGGGGCTCGACCGCGGGGAGGTGCTGCGCACGCTTTCGGCGCTGCACCCCGTGAGCGGCCGGTTCGAGGTGATCCGTGCGGAGAACGGGACCGTCGCGGTGGTGGACTACGCCCATACGCCCGATGCGCTGGAGAACGTGCTGCGGACGATCGGCGAGCTGCGCACCCCTGCGCAGCAGTTGTTCGCGGTGTGCGGCTGCGGCGGCGACCGCGACCGCACGAAACGGCCCGAGATGGCGCAGATCGCCGTGAAATACGCCTCGACGGCCATCTTCACTTCGGACAATCCCCGCCACGAGTCGCCCGAGGCGATTCTCGACGAGATGACGGCCGGGCTCGACCCCTCGGTGCGCTACCTGCGCATCGCCGACCGGGCGGAGGCGATCCGCACGGCCGTGATGCTCTCGCGGCCCGGCGACATCCTCCTCGTCGCGGGCAAGGGGCACGAGACCTACCAGATCGTCGGCGACGAGAAACGGCATTTCGACGACCGCGAGGAGGTCCGCCGCGCCTTCGCCGCCCTTTCGAAACCGGAAAAACGCAACTGACACCATGCTGTATCATCTTTTCAAATACCTCGACGAGGTTTACGACCTGCCCGGATCGGGCATGTTCCAGTACATTTCGTTCCGCGCGGCGGCGGCGGTGATCCTTTCGCTGCTCATCGTCATCATCTTCGGGCGGCGGATCATCGACTTCCTGCGCCGCAAGCAGATCGGCGAGGAGATCCGCGACCTGGGGCTCGAGGGGCAGCTCCAGAAGCGGGGCACGCCGACGATGGGCGGCGTGATCATCCTCGTCGCCATCCTCGTCCCGACGCTGCTGCTGGGCAAGCTGGACAACGTTTACGTGCAACTGATGCTGGTCTCGACCGTCTGGCTGGGGCTGATCGGCGGACTGGACGACTACATCAAGGTGTTCCGCCACCGCAAGGAGGGCCTCAAGGGGCGCTTCAAGATCGTGGGACAGGTCGGGCTGGGCATCATCGTCGGGACGACCATGTGGCTCTCGCCCGAGATCGTCGTGCGCGAGAAGTCCACGCGGCCCGTGGAGACGGTCTATCTCGACGAGGAGGGGCGTGCGGTGCAGAGCGTGCGGCAGACGGTGGTGCTCAGCTCCGAGTCGGTCAAGACCACGCAGACGACCATCCCCTTCATCAAGGACAACGAGTTCGACTACGGCTGGCTCACCGGAGGCAACGGAACGGCCACGTGGCTGCTTTACGTGCTGGTGGCGATCTTCGTGGTGACGGCCGTGTCGAACGGCGCGAACCTGACGGACGGCCTCGACGGGCTGGCCACGGGCGTATCGGTCCCGATCGTCGCCGTGCTGGGGGTGCTGGCCTACCTCTCGGGCCACATCGTTTACGCCGACTACCTCAATATCATGTATATCCCGCAGAGCGGCGAACTGGTGGTCTTCGCCGCGGCGCTGGTCGGGGCGCTGGTCGGCTTCCTCTGGTACAACTCCTTTCCGGCGCAGATCTTCATGGGCGACACGGGCTCGCTCTCGATCGGCGGCGTGATCGCCGTCTTCGCGCTCTGCATCCGCAAGGAGCTGCTGCTGCCGCTGCTGTGCGGGGTTTTCCTCGTGGAGAGCTTCTCGGTGATGATGCAGGTGGGATGGTTCAAGTACACCAGGCGCCGCTACGGCGAGGGACGCCGCATCCTGCTCATGTCGCCCGTACACCACCACTACCAGAAGCGGGGCATCTTCGAGACGAAGATCGTCACGCGGTTCTGGATCATTTCGCTGCTGCTGGCGGCCATAACGCTGGTGACGCTGAAGATACGATAAGCGATCGGGCCGTCCGCCGGGGCCGCAGGGCGCTTCCGGGACGGCCGGAAAATAAAGAACGGAATCATGCAGAAGAAATTCATCGTCGTTTTGGGCGGCGGAATCAGCGGCTACGGCTCCGCGATCCTCGCCAAGAAGAAGGGGTTCGGGGTCTTCCTGTCGGACTCGGGCCGTATCGCCGACCGCTACCGCGAGCGGCTCGACGAGTGGGGGGTTCCCTACGAGCAGGGCGGCCACACCGAAGAGCGCATCCTCGCGGCGTCGGAGGTCGTCAAGTCGCCCGGGATTCCCGAGACGGCGCCCATCGTGCGGCGTATCCGCGAGGCGGGTATTCCGGTGATCTCCGAGATGGAGTTCGCAGGCCGCTACATCGGCCGGGCGCGCTGCATCTGCATCACGGGGTCGAACGGCAAGACCACCACCACGTCGCTCATCTACAAGATCATGCGCGACGCAGGGTTGAACGTGGCGCTCGGGGGCAACATCGGCGAGAGCTTCGCCTATTCGGTCGCCACGGGCGATTACGACTGGTATGTGCTGGAGCTCAGTTCCTTCCAGCTCGACGGCATGTACCGCTTCCGCGCCCATATCGGGGTGCTGATGAACATCACGCCCGACCACCTGGACCGCTATGACCATTGCTTTCAGAACTATGCGGACTCGAAGATGCGCATCGTGCGGAACATGACCTCGCGCGACTGGTTCGTCTATTCGGGCGACGACGAGGTGATCTGGCGGCAGTTGCCGCGCTACGACCTGCGCATGAAACAACTGCCCTTCGCCGCGAAGAACGCCGTGGCGAGCGGCGCGGGCGACGCCTTCCTCTGCGACGGACGCTTCACGGCCGCGGCCGGGAAAAGCTCCGTGGAGATCGACACCGCGAAGCTGCGGATCAAGGGGCTGCACAACGCCTACAACGCCATGGCCGCGGCGCTGGCGACCCTCGCGGCGGGCGTCGCCCCGGCGCGGATCCGCCGCTCGCTCTACGAATTCGCCCCGGTCGAACACCGGCTCGAACCGGTGGCCGAGAAGGGCGGCGTGTTGTGGATCAACGACTCGAAGGCCACGAACGTCGATTCGGTCTATTACGCGCTGGAGAGCATGAAGCGGCCCGTGGTGTGGATCGCCGGAGGCACGGACAAGGGCAACGATTACGGGCCGCTGAAGGCGTTCGCCCGCGAGAAGGTGCACACGCTCGTCTGCATGGGGCTGGACAACGCCAAGCTCCTGAGCGAATTTGCGGGGGTGGTTCCCGAGGTGATTCCGACCTCTTCGCTCGACGAGGCGATGACGGCGGCGAAGGCCGCGGCCCGGGAGGGCGACGCGGTGCTGCTGTCGCCCGCCTGCGCGAGCTTCGACCTGTTCCGCAACTACGAGGACCGCGGCGAACGCTTCAAGCGCTGGGTGAACGAAAATGTCTGACGACATGGAGCGGGAGGAATACGGATACGACGAACGGACGGCGGCGGAGACGGCCCGCGATGCCGCGCCGCGCCGCCGGGGCGCCCCGGCGGAGACGCCGCCGGGAGGGCGCCGCGGTGCTGCGGGCGACTCCGGACCCGCTGCGGACGATACCGGCGCGGCCGGCGGAAGTGCGGCGCGGCTCGACCTCTTCACGGGCGACCGCGTGCTGTGGATCATCGTCGCCGCGCTGGCGGTGATCTCTGTGCTGGTGGTCTATTCCTCGACGGCCAAGATGGCCTACGACGCGCACACGGCCCGCACGACGGCGCACTTCCTGCGCCAGCAACTGATGATCCTCGCGGCGAGCCTCGTGGTGATGTTCGCCGTGCAGAAGATCAACTGCCGCATCTACAACTACTTCGCCCGCCCCGTCTATTTCCTCTCGGTGCTGCTGACCGTCGCCGTCTATTTCATCGGCGCGACGACCAACGGCGCGGCGCGCTGGATTCCGCTCGGGCCCTTCCAGTTCCAGCCGTCGGAGGCGCTGAAGGTCGCCACGGTGCTGTTCCTCGCGCAGCAGTTGGCCGGGAGGCAGTCGAAGATCGACAAGATCCGCATCGTCCCCACGTGGCGGTTCTGGACCTGGCGCTCGTCGCCCGCGCAGCGGAAAATCTGGCGCGAGGGGACATGGCCGATTCTCATGCCCGTCGCGGTGTCGTGTCTGGTGATCTTCCCGGCGCACACCTCGTCGGCCGTGCTGGTGGCCATGGCCTCGTGGGTGATGATGCTCATCGGACGGGTGCGTTTCGGCGAACTGATGAAGCTCGTGGGATGGGGCGTCGCGGCCATCGCGGTGGTCATGACGCTCAACCTCGGACGCAGCGAGACGGCCGAAGGGCGCGTCTCGACGTGGATTCACCTCTGGACCTCGTCGCAGGTCGATAAGCCGATCGAGCACCTCACGGACACCGAACGTTCGATGATCGCCATTCACAACGGCGGAATCCTGGGCGAAGGGGCCGGACAGAGCGCCATGCGCGTGGAGATGATCCACCCCGAGAGCGACTACGCCTATGCCTTCTTCGTCGAGGAGTACGGGCTGCTGCTGGCCGTGGTGCTGCTGATGCTCTACCTGTGGATTTTCTTCCGCGCCATCGAGATCTTCCGGCGCTGCGGCACGGCCTTTCCGGGGCTGCTGGTGCTGGGGCTGGCGCTGCTCATCACCTGCCAGGCGCTGCTGCACGTCATGGTGACGGTGAATCTGATTCCCGAGACGGGCCAGACCCTGCCGCTCATCTCGCGCGGCGGCTCCTCGACCCTCTTCACGACCATCGCGCTGGGGATGATCCTGAGCGTCAGCCGTCAGAACGACGAGCAGTCGCACGACAGACCCCGCGCCGAGACGCTCTACGAGCGGTAACGGGTCCGCGGACGGCGGCAACCCGGCAGACAACGGAAATTGAGATCGCATAGTTTTCGGTTATGGACGACATTCGTTTGGACAAATACCTTTGGGCCGTGCGGGTTTTCAAGACCCGCAGCGATGCGGCGGACGCCATCCGCACCAACAAGGTGACGGTGAACGGCTCCTTCGCCAAGCCCTCGCGCGAAGTGAAGATCGGCGACCTGATCGCCGTGCGCAAACGGCAGGTGACCTATTCGTACAAGGTGCTCGGGCTGGTGTCGAGCCGCCAGGGGGCCAGGAACGTTCCGGCCTACTGCCTCGACGTCACGCCGCAGGAGGAGCTGGCGAAGCTCGACGTGCCGCGCGAGACGATCTTCGTCTTCCGCGACCGCGGTACGGGCCGCCCCACCAAGAAGGAGCGGCGCGAGCTGGATACGCTCATGGACGAGGTATTTTACGACGACGGGGAGGACGAGTAGCCGGACCCGCTTCCCGTCCCCGGGGGCGTTTCCTTGCTTTTCGGGCGGAGTGCGCTTCCCGGAGGGTTTGTTTTTCCTGTTTCTTGGGGGCTTTCCGGAGAGTGTTTTCCCGCTTTCCGGGGTTCGCTTCTTCCGGACCTGTTCTCCGGTGGGTTTCCGGCCGCATTTTTCGAAAAAAAGACGGACTCCTCAGGAGTCCGTCTTTCGGTTGAGTGAGGATCGCTCCGGATTACAGAATCCGCCGGAATCCGTCGGGGAGCGTGCCGGAACGCACCTGGGGAGCGTCGAGCACCTCCTCGGGAATCGGGGTTCTGGTATAGACGCTCACTTCGGCGCCCTCCGTGGCACTGGTCATCGTCAGGGTGTCGCCGTTGTCGCTCAGTTCGAAGGTGTAGTCCGTGCTCCACGCCACGCCGTCGCTGTAACGGCCCGAAAGGCGCGAATCCGACGCGGCGAAACGGCCGGAATACCGGACGTAGGCCGAAGTCTCCACCTTCTGGAAGATGTCGAATTTCCCGTCGGCCCCGAATTGGACATAGACGTCGAAATCGGCCGGCGTTTCGTGGTTCCACGACGTGAGATGCCACTCGCCCACCACGCCTTTGTCGGAGATGGCAGGTCCGTCGTCGTCGTTCGAGCATCCGGCGCAGAATACGAGCAGCGCGGCTGCAAACAGGGAATAGATATGCTTTTTCATTGGATTCTTTAGTGTGCTACTGTCGTTTATAACCAACCTCCGTTTTCGGCTCCCGTTTCCCGGGCGATGACGGCGAATTCCTTGGAGATTTCGATGCCGCCCATGATCGTCTCCGAGCCGGGGCGGTTGCCGCCGCCGACCGCCTTGACGGTGATGCGTGCGACACCCGGTTTCGTGCATTTTATCATCAACTGGCCGTTGTACATTTCAGGCTCCGCCGTCATGCCGAGCTTCTCCATGTCCTCCTTGGCGATCTCCACGCCCCGGTAGGTCAGGTTCTGGGCCGATCCGCCGAAGTGCTGCGTGAGGGTGATGAGCTCCAGCCTGCCGGTCGAGACCTTCAGGCAGGGCGTTCCCTCGATCTGCATGAGCAACTGGTAGGCGTCCACGGTTCCCGTGCCCATCTTGCCGCGGTAGTCCTCCAGGTTGAGCGTCGCCCCCGTGGTCTTGGTTCCCTCGAGCCGCGCGTCGATGTCGTTCACCGAGGTGAGGAGCATCGAGACGAACTCCTCGCGCGTGTAGTGCTTGCCTTTGGCCAGCGCATAGGAGAGGCCCAGCGCGGCGACGCCCGAGACGTGCGGGCAGGCCATCGAGGTTCCCTGCATGTAGCCGTAATCCGCTCCGTTGCTCGTTTCGGAGCAGAGCGTCGAGAGTACGCCGGCCTTCTCGCCGCCGCTCAGGCCGCCCGTCTCGCCGCCCGGGGCCGCGATGTTGCAGCCGGGACCGTAGCAGGTGTAGTAAGCCGGCAGTCCGTCGGCCGAGAACGACGTGACGGAGATGCAGTCGCGGTAGCCGCCCGGGTAGTCGGAGTAGGGCTTCGATTCGTTGCCCGCCGAGTAAACGACCAAACCGCCGTCCATCGCCTTGCAGTTGCTCTGGGCGAGGAAGTACCGGATCGCCTCGACCTCCAGCGGGGCCGATTTCTCGTACTCGCGGTCCGACCGGATGCCTGCGCCTTCGTAGCCGTAGGAGCACTGGAGGATCGAGGCTCCGTGGTCGGCGGCGTACTTGATCGCGCGGCTCACGATGAGGTCGGTGGCGTCCGTGGAGCCGGAGAAGATCTGGCACGACATGATCTGCACGCCGTCGCCGTTGCCCGTGCCTCCGGCCACGCCCGCTACGCCGAGCCCGTTGTTATTGACCGCGGCGACCGTGCCCGCGACGTGCGTGCCGTGTCCCGAATCGCCGTCCTTCTGGCCGTTGGGCAGCGTCTCGACCCGGTCCCACGAGATCGGAGCGTCGGCGGCGAAATTCCAGCCGTGGATGTCCTGATAGTCGTATTCTTTCGAGGGGTTCGGGTTGGTCCACATGTTGGCCGCCAGGTCGGGGTGGGTGTATTTCACCCCTTCGTCCACGATCGCCACGATGACCCGGCGGTCGCCTCCGGTGAGTTTCCAGGCGTCGGCCGCATTGATGTCGGCTCCGGCGAGCGCGGTGGTGGCCACCGCCTGGTCGGCGTTGTTGATGTAGTGCCACTGCCAGAAGAGGTTCGGGTCGTTGAAGTCCGACCGGACCAGACCGCGGGTCGCGCCGCGGGGCTCCTCGCGGAACGGATAGGCCTTGCCGTCGAAGGCCTTCCGGCGTTTGACGCTGAACTGGATCTTCGATATTTCGGCCACGGCGGCGAGCCGGCGGGCAGCTTCGTCGAGGTCCTGCTCCTCGTCGAATGCGAGGACGTACCACCTGTGCAGTCCGGCCGCGCGGGTGCGCGCCTCGTGCTCCCCGGCGTCGGGGAAGACGCGTTCGAGCGAGGTGACGTGCAGGTCGGCGAGAATCTCGTCGACCGGGGCGATGCCCGAGCGCGTCATGGCGCCGCCGCTGCGCGTCGCGGCGTATTGCGCGGCGGCCTGCTCGAGGGTGGGGACGGCCTCGTCGTCGAATTTGGCGATCAGCGTTCCCCGGGCCGCATGGGCGGAGGTGTTGCAGATCTTGGAGACGGCCGTTTCCCCGGCGTCGCCGGCCGTGCCTGCCGGCTCCTGGAGCGGATCGGACGTACAGGCCGCGAACAGCAGGGATGCGAAGATCAGAAATTTCTTGGTGTTCTGCATATACTTGTCTTGTTGAGAATGGTCGGCATGTCGTTATCGTCTGAAAAAGGGAAACGGCCGGCATCATGCCGAACCTCCGGCCGCTTCCCGGACGGTTATTTCAGTCTTTTTTCGGCCCGCACGCCCGTTTTCCGGAAGTCGCCCGGCGCCGAAGCGCCTCCGGCGGCCGGACCTGCGGCGGTCGTCGCCGCGTCGGCCCGCTTCACGGAGGGAGCCGATGCCGGCATCGGGTTCACCGCGAGATTTCCCGGAAGAACCGGTTTCGCGGGGCCCGTGCAGCCCGCGCCGCCGCTGAACTCGGGCAGCTCGACGCAGTTCCGCGGGGCGAAAGCCTTCACGGCCTGTCGCCGCAGTTCGGCGATGCGCTGCAATGCGGCGCTCGGGAGCTCTCCGCCGAGGTCCTTTTCGGGATCGACGAGCATCATCTCGGTCATCATGCTGAACACCTCGCTGGTCGTTCCGGTGAAGAAGTAATTGAACGTAAGCCCCTGCTGCACGCCTGCGGGCGACGGTACGCAGTAGAGGTATCCGTCGGCGACGGCGCCCACGAACAGACCGTAACCGTAATAGATGGAGGTGGGCGATTCCAGCGGCGTGAAACCGAGGATCGTGCTTTTTCCCTTGTAGGTGGCCGGCGTGAGGTCCTTGTCGGTGTAGAGCGCCAGGACGCCGTTGTAGCCGTCGAAGGTCTGGTTGCCCGGGATGTAGAAGCCGAATACGGAACCGCCGCTCTCGAAGTCGATGCCCGAGAGGCCGTCCACGTTCAGCACCGTGCCTCCCGCCTGTGCGGTGATCTCGGGGTTGTCGGTCATCGTCACGGTGCCGATCTTCCGGCGCATCGGCTGTTCCGAGGAGTAATCCATCAGGTCCATGGCGTAGTAGTTCCACGCCGTCGATCTGAGCTTCTCGACCGAAGGCTGCTCCTCGGCGGAGAGGAAGTCTTCGTAAACGAAATCCTCCATGGCCGGGTTGTACGTGCCCGTGGTCTTGTAGGCGGCCTCCTTGATCTCGCTGATGTAGCCGTTGCTGGCGCGCATCAGCAGCGTGTACTCGCTGTCGCCGTTCAGGCCGGTCAGCATGACGCTGAAGTGTTTGTCGTTGAGCTGGGCGAGCTGCTCCTCGGTGAAGGGCGTGCCCTGGCTGTCCAGCAGCGCGTTCTTGTCGATGCCTTCGAGCCGACTGCTGCGGAACAGTCCATAGACGGCCGATTCGATTCCCTCGCCGTAGGCGTAGAACTTCGCCGAGTTGTCCGATGTCAGCCCCTGGCCCGCATATTCGTTGGTGGCCTCGAGACCCACCGTGAGGATCACCGGCTTTTCGTCGTCTGCGGCCACGTAGCCGAACGATACGAAGGCGTAGGAGCGCATCGTGCCCTCCTCGTCGTAGATGCAGCCCACGAGCGTGTATTTGCCCGTCTGCCTGTTCTCGACGCGGATCGTGCCGGATTCGGTGATCGAACCCTGGAACGTGTCCGGATTGTCCTTGTTCTTGTCCATGTCCTGAGCCGTCAGGCTGGCCTGTCCGTCGTCGAGCACGCCTTCGAACACCGCGTATTTCATCTCCCGGGCGTCCGCCGCGAAGGTCGCCGCGATCTCCACGACGCCCTCCTTCGGTTCGCTCTTGGCGAGCGTCACGGTGTAGTCGGGAATCACGACGCCCGGCATCAGGATGCGGTGCATTCCGTTCCGGTTGCCGTAGAAGAACGATCCCGCTTCCTTCTCCAGTTCGAGCAGGATGCTCTGCGCCGGGAAGGTGATGACGCCGTCCTTGAGCGTGCCGTACTGTCCGGCCGACTCCTCCATGACGAAGTTCTCGGCCACGTTGGAGGCGAATTTGAGCTCGCCGTCGCCGGAGTTGAGCGTCAGTCCGGTCGATTGGTAGGGCAGGAATACCCTGTTCGGGTCGCGGGCGTCGATGATCGTCCACACGTCGCGGCTCTGGACGTTCATCTGCTGGCCGACCAGCGCCGTGACGAGGGCGCTGTTATAGACCTTCACGCGGTAGTAGCCCGGAAGGTCCGTGCGCTGGTAGATTTCGACCTCGACTTCGGGGTAGGGGTTGAACGTCGAGACGTCCATCGAGTAGATGTCGCCGATCACCTCGTCGCGCCATTTGCCTTTGGTCGCTTCCCCTTCGGTCACCAGCTCCCAGCCCGCGCGGAGCACCGAGAACGAAAGGCTCGTCGCCCTGGGACCGTAGATCGAAATGTAGTGCGGATCTACGATGCGGATGTCGCACGTGTAGGTCTCGCCCTCCTTGGCGTTGGGGAAGGAGACGGTGAATTCGGTCTCCTCCTCGCCCGGACCGAAGACGATCGGTTCGATTTCGAAAATCTCCTCCGCGCTGGTCGTGATCTCGACCGGAACCGTGATGGCGTCGAGATACCGGGTGCGGCGGACCTTGTAGGTGATCTCGGGCTCTTCCGCGGGATCCAGCTCCACCTCCGTCGGCGAAGTCTGGGTCGGGAAATAGACGCCGTAGTTATCCGGGTCCTCCTCGGAGCCGGCCGTGTAGGTCGGGTCGTCCGAGCAGCCGACGGCCGCGAATGCCGCCAGGAATGCCCATAAGATGTATTTGAGTGTCTTCACAATTCGCTGATTTAAATGTTAGTAAGCATTTTTGCGCAGCAGGTCAGCCCTTCCACGGCTCGACCAGTCCCGACGGGTCGGGGTTGTTCTGCGTGGCGATGACGGGGTTGTTCTGCGTCTCGGAGCGGATGATTACGAAATTCCAGTAGGGAGCGCGTCCCTCGACGTTGAGGCGGTACGACGAGGGCGCGTTGGTCCCGACGTAACCGCGCTTGCTGGACATGTCGAGCCGCTTCATGTCGAACATGACGATGCCTTCGCCCCAGAACTCGATGCGCTTCTGGAGCATCAGCTCGTTGATGAACCCTTCGAGCGTTCCCGACTTGCTCGTGCAGTCGTAGGTCGCGCCGTTCATCATGCGGTAGGAGGTCATGAACTCGTTGAGCAGGCGGATGCCGCCGGCCAGGTCGCCGGCCTGCGCCGTGGCCTCGGCCTCGATGAAGTACATCTCCTCGACGCGCATGCAGCAATGGTCGGCCGCGCCGCCCACCTTGTAGTCGGCATAGGCGCCCTGCGCCGGGCGGAACTTGATGTTGGCGAAGTCGGCCAGCGACTCCTTGAAGTAGGTGTCGGCGTCGGGACGGCAGCTCTTGTAGGCGTAGGAGCTGCGGTCGGGGTCGAGCCACGAGTGGCGGCGGAAGTCGCGCGAGTCGATGCTGTAATAGAGGTTCCGGTTGATGCCGCGGCCGGCGTGGTAGGGAGCCCAGTCGTTTTCGCAGCTCATGTGCACGGTGAAGCAGAAGAGGTTGGCGACGCTCTCGCTCGGCAGGGCGAGGCCCCAGATCCAGGCATTGTTCGACGTGGCGCTGTTGAAGCCGTTCGTGGGGTCCTCCCACTGCTCCTGCGTCAGGGGCGTGCAGCCGCTGGCGGTGATGGCCTGCCGGGCGTACTCGGCCGCCTGCGCATAAGCGGCATTGTCCTCCTTCGCCGTGCCCCGCTCGAGCCAGGCCCGGGCTTTCAGTCCGTAAACCAGCGCCAGGCTGATCGTGTACTTGTCGGGGGCCGTAAAGCCGCTCAACAGCTCTTCGGCCTTGTCCAGGTCGGGGAAGATCACCTTGTCGTAGATGTCATCGACCTTGGCGCGGGGGTTGTTCTTGGCCTCGGCTTCGGTGGTCTCGGGCAGTACGACGGGCACGCCCAGCCCCAGCAGTTCGGGCGCTTCGGTCACCGTGTTCTCCTTGAATTCGTACAGACGCACCAGATCGAGGTAGAACATGGCCCGGTAGGTGTAGGCGAAGCCCAGGTAGGAGCGCTGCGTGGCGTCGAGCGAGGAGAAGTCCGAGGCGTCGATCTGCTTGATGACGTTGTTGGCCATCATGATCCACGTGTAGTAGTTGTCCCACGTGAGCGCGCCCACGGCGTAATCCGAACCGAGCGATACGTTGGTTCCCCACTGCGTGAACCAGTCGTAGCCGATGTTGCCCGTAACGACCAGATCGCCCGTCATGGACTCCGTGGCCAGGTGGATGGCCGGCAGCGAGAAGTCCCATGCGGCGCCGTCCTGCGCATAGCCGGTCGAGTTATACATGACGAGGGCCGCCGGGATGCCGCGGACGAGCGTCTCGAGCGTCACCTGGTCCTCGGTGGCGATCTGCGTGGGCGTGGCATCCTTGATACAGCCGCTCAGCGCGAGGGTCATGGCTGCCGCCGCGGCCGATATTTTGAGAATGTTTTTCATATGCGGAAAAGCGTTAGAATTGGATATTGATACCGCCCGAAATCGTGCGTACCGGCGAGTAGGCGGCCTGGGAAGTGGATCCCGTGTAGGAGTAGCGGGGATCGAATCCCTGACGCTTGGACCAGTAGCAGACGTTCTCGCAGGCGAGGTAGATGCGCAGACGGTCCACGCCGAACTTCTGCGTGAACTTCGCCGGCAGCGTATAGCCCACGTTGATGTTCTGCAGGTTCAGGTAGCTGGCGTTCATGAGGAAACGGTCGGAGGTGGCGTTCTGGTCCTGATCCTCGTATTGCAGGCGCGGGATGTCCGACGAGGGGTTCTCCGGGCTCCATGCCTTGAGGATGTCCTTGTGCCAGTTCATGCCCGTCGATTTGTTGGCCGGCGAGTACATGGCCGCCGCATAGCCCGAGTCGTAGGCCAGGCCGCCGATCTGGTAGGTGAAGGCCACGCTCAGGTCGAAGCCGCGGTAGCTGAAGCTCGTGCCGAAGCCGCCGTAGAGGTCGGGAATGGGGTCGCCGCAGAGGTAGTCCGACGCCTTGGCGAACTCGGTGGTCGTGACGCGCTTGCCCGTGGGGTTGCCCTTGCCGTCGGTCTCGTCCATGTACCACATGGATTTGCCGTCCTCCGAGACGCCGGCGTACTTCTTCATGTAGAAGGTGTACATGGGAAGTCCTTCGCCGTAGAAGCTCGTGCCGCTGACGTAGCCGTAGTACCCCTCGACCTGCTTGTTGCGGCGTTCGGGCGGCAGCATGGTGATCTTGTTGCGCAGGTGCGTCATGTTGAGGTTGATGTCCCAGACGAGGTTTTCGCGGCGGATCGGCGTAAAGTTCAGTTCGATTTCGATACCGCTGTTGCGCATGTCGCCCACGTTGGCGTAGTAGGAGGAGTAGCCCTTCGAAGGCGGCACGGGGAATGCCAGCAGCATGTCGGTCGTCTTGCGGAGGAAGTACTCGATGCCGCCGGATACGAGGCCTTGGCGGAAGCTGAACTCCACGCCGGCGTTGAAGTTGGAGTTGGTCTCCCAGGTGATGTTCTCGGAACCCTTGTCTTTGAAGACGGTCGATACCTCGCCGTTGGCGTTGTTGATCGAGTAGGTGTCCGTATAGCGGAAGTCGCCGATGTTGTCGTTGCCCTGCGAACCGATCGAGGCCTTCAGCTTGAGGTTGTCGAGCCATTTCTCGGTTCCGGCCATGAAGCCTTCGCGGCTGATGATCCACGCGCCGCCCAGCGACCAGAAGTTGCCCCAGCGGTGGTCGGTGTGGAAGCGCGACGAGGCGTCGCGGCGGTAGGAGGCCGAGAAGAAGTACTTGTTCTCGTAGTCGTACATGACGCGGGCGAAATAACCCTCGTTGTTGTACTCGGTGCGGTAGGAATTGGCCGCCTGCTTGTCGATGATCGCCCCGGCCAGTTCGTCGTTGTCCTGCGTCAGCATGTTGCTCTTGGAAGCCGACAACAAGTAAATGCGGTTCTGGTAGGACTCGTGGCCCAGCATCACGTTGATGTTGTGCGGGCCGATTTGCTTGGTGTAGTTGAGAATCTGCTGCAAGTTGAGGTCGAAATTCCGCTGATGGCCTTTCGAAACCGATCCCTTTTCGCTGGCGAACTGTCCGAACCAGGGATTCAGAACGCTCGTGGAGCGGGTTTCGTCGAGCGAAACGCCGGCGTTGAACGTGAACTTGAAGTCCTTGAGGAACGTGACGTCGAAGTAGGCCGTGCCGTTGAAGGCGTTGCCTTCGGCCTCCTGCTTGTTGAGACGCGAATCCGAGAGGGCGTTGCTGTTGGGGAAGAGCGAACGCTCCATACCGGCATTGTCGCCGTTGCCGTAGTCGTAGAGCTTGATGCCGTCCTCGTTGTACATGACATTACCCTCGCCGTCGCGGATGTAGAGCGGATAGATCGGACCGACGGCCGTCGTGTAGGCGAAGACGTTGCCCGACGAGTTGCCGGCGCCGCTGTCGTCGATCTGGTTGTAGCGGAAATGCGTGTAGTTGGCGTTGGCGCCGAACTTGAGCCACTTCTTGGCCTGGTAGTCCATCTTCAGGCGGCTGGTGAAGCGCTCCATGTCCGAGTTGTAAACGATGCCCTCGTTGTCGAGGTAGCCGAACGAGGCATAGACCGAGGTCTTCTCGCCCGATCCGCTGATGCTGACGTTGTACTCCTGGCGGAGCGAGGTCCGGTAGGCGGCGTCGGTCCAGTCGTCGGGACGGACGTAGTACTCCTCGCCCTTGTAAACGAGGCGGCGGCCCAGCGTGGCCAGCGGATTGACCTTGCCGTTGATGCCGATGAACTGCTGCCCTTCGGGAAGCGTGTAGATCATGTAGCCCAGACCGCCGTCGCCGGCCGCACCCGTGAGGTTCTGGTTGGCCTTGTTGTGGGCCTCCATGGCGCTCATGTCCGAGCTGAGGTAATAGTTCTTCAGGGCGCCGTAATGCGTCTCGTAGAACTGCGCCGGGTTGGTGATGTACTCGTAATCCTTGACGGCGCGCGAATTGACGCCCCATTTGGCGTCCACCGTGACCACGGCTTCGCGCGACCTGGCCTTCTTGGTGGTGACCATCACCACGCCGTTGGCGCCGCGGGCGCCGTACAGGGCGTTCGAGGCGGCGTCCTTCAGCACGGTCATCGACTCGATGTCGCTCGGGTTGAGGTTGTTCAGGTCGCCCGAATAGGGCATGCCGTCCACGATCCACAGCGGGTCGTTGCCGGCGTTGAGCGAACTGAATCCGCGGATGCGGATCGTCGGGCTCTCTCCCGGCTGTCCCGAGGTGTTGGCGATCTGCACGCCGGCGACCTTTCCGGCCAATGTCTGCGCCACGTTGGACTGCTGCGACTTGGTGATGTCGTCCGACTTGATGACGGCGGCCGAACCGGTGAAGGCCTCCTTCTTCGCGGTACCGAACGCCATCACGATCACGTCGTCGATGGCCTGCGCGTCCTCTTTCAGGACGATGTCGATGTGCGTCTTCCCGGCCACGGCGATCTGCTGCGACTGGTAGCCGATGAACGAGACGAGCAGCGTCCCGTCTTCGGGGGCTTCGATGACGAAACTGCCGTCCGCGTTGGAGGTGGTTCCGGATGCCGAGCCGCCGACCAGAATGGTCGCGCCCGCCACGGGCAGGCCCGTGTGGTCCTTGACCGTGCCGGTTATCCGGAGCTGCTGCGCGAAAGTCGCGAAGCAGACGCCCAGAGTGACCGTCAGTGTGATGAGGAGTTTTCTTGTCATATTGAAAAGTTTGGAAATTGCGTTTGCGCCCGAAAGTGCCGGCCGCGGGGCCCGCCGCCTTCGGGAAAGGCCCTGAAAATTCCCCCCCCCGGTCCGGCCGCCGGGCCGGAATCCGGAGAGAGGGGCTGTTTTCAGCGGCAGTTTACTTTAATGCTTCAATAGTCCGCGTCGGTCATGTCGTTCTTTTGGGATCCGGTGTATTTGGTGGCCGGACCCTTCCATTCGATCGTCAGAACGTTTTTGGTTCCCTGTTCCGTGTAACCGAACATTCCGTAGTCCAGCATGGTGAAGGTGAATTCCCACTCCTTGTCGTTCTTCTTGACCGTCAGGGTGGCCTCGTTGGGACATTGTTTCATCCAGGAGTTGTTGCATCCGTATCCCGTGCTGTACCGGCTGAGGTTCGAGTTGTTGAAATTGAACGCCCACTTGCATTCGGTGTCTTCGGTCAGATCGAAGTTGTCCCTTCCGACGTACGCGTCGGGCAGGCGGAACATGGGTGTTCCGATGAGACCGTCGATGCCGAAGTTGTCTTCGGTCTTGTCGGTCCGGAAATAGAAGATGTAGGCCGCGTCGATCATGTCGCCCGTATTCGAGTCGCGGAAGTTCGTGTCGTGACGCAGTTCCAGCGCCGTGACTTCCCAGTCCAGGAGCGTTTCGCCCGTCTCCGACTTGATCGAGACACGGGGGCGGAACGGCTCGACGGGCGTCATGTCGGTCTCCTCCTTGACGGTCGTGAACGTTCCGAACCATTCGCCTTCGAGTTTCGGGCCCTCGGGGAATTCCACCGAGAAGCGCAGGTAGGTCTGCTCGCCGGCCTGGATCGTCGTCACCGTACCCGTCGCGCCCTCGACTTTGGCGTTGTCCCACGTCCGGTAGGCCCGGTAGTCGAAGATCCGCACCTGTGCCTCCTGCTTTCCGAAATCGACCGTCGCACCCTGTAATTGGGAGGTCGAGAGGTTGAACGAGACGGCGTAGTGGCCCTTCGTCAGTCCGGCGGGAGCCTCGGCATCGGCGACCTGTCCGAACGTGAGGACGTTGGTGGCGGCGCTCTGGTAGAGGAACACCTTCTTCAGATCGTTCGTCTCGTGCGTTTCGCCCTCGGTCACCGTCAGGCTGTTCGTGCTCGCGTAGCCCACGACGGGATCGCCCGCATAGGCGGCACGCAGACGGCTCGCGCCCTTCTCGGCGTCGAGCGTCAGGGTGAGCTTCGAGCCCGACTTGGCCAGGGAGAGCGTGCCGGTCATGCCTTCGCCGCTCTCGAACTCGCCGCATGCGATCCGGATCTTTTCGGCGTCGGCCGTCGCCAGATCGACTTCGGCGGTCTCCACGCCGTCGGCGACCGTGATCTGCAAGCCGGCCGTCTCCTCGGAGGGGGCCGTCACGTCGGGATCGGCATAGAAGCAGTAGGTCGTCGCGGCGGCCGCGGCGTCGTGCCATTCGACGGCGCTTCCGATGCCGGTCACCGTCTTGTCCAGCTCGTACTGGTTCGTCAGCTCGGCGGGAACGGCCTCGGTGCAGGTGTTGTTGTACCGCGCCAGCAGCGTCTTGCCCGACTTCATCGTCACCTCGACATGGAGGTTGAGCTTCGAGGTCTCGGCGACCAGGTCGGCCTGCAGCGACACCTTCTCGACGTCGGTCTTCAGCGTGTTCCTGTTCACCGCGATGTCCTTGTAGGCGATCTCGAACTCGTCGGTCTCCGTATTGACGGTTCCCTTGGGGTTGCGGACCGCAATGCGCAGGAAGTCGTTCACCGCGGTCATGTCGTCCATGCCGGTCACGCCGTTCGAGGGCGAGAGGTAGAACGTGTAGAGGTCGGTGTCCTCCACCTCGTAGATCGCCGACTTGATGTCCACGGGATCGCCTCCGTCGTATTCGAACTGGTCGTTCAGCTCGACCGGATCGGGCGGGGGCGTCGGGCCGTCCTTGCCTTCGTTATCGTCGGAGCACGACACGAAGCTTCCGGCGGCGAGCAGCATCGCCCAGGTCAGGACGCGTAGTCCCGAAAGATAGCTCTTTTTCATAAGCAAGAGGGTTTAAAGGTTTTTGGGTGTAACGGCGCGGGTGGGCCGCACCCGCGCCGTTTCGGGGTTCCTCTACCGGAGCGAGAGCCGGCGTGCGGGGAGGGCCTGTGCGGGTTTCGAGTCCGCGGCGTCGCGCATCGTCGGGAAGCGCTGCTTTTCGGACGCGGGTTTCGCCTCCGGTGCGGCCGCGGCCGCGGGTTTGAACTCCTTGCCCGAGGAGACTACCGGGGTGACGCCGTCGCCCAGCACGACCGGACCGGTCCACGTGCCCGTGATGCTGTGGTGCAGCACGTCCTCGCCGTCCACCTCGAAGGTGAACCAGTTTTCGCCGCCCTCGGCCTTCGTGATCGTCACGGTTCCTTCGTAGATGCTGGCGTATCCCTTCATTGAGGCGATGTTGAGCCAGCCGTCGATGACGATGTGATCCGGATCGCTGTGGTATTTGGGATAGCCGTTGCCGATCGCGCTGCCGATGCCCAGCCAGCGTGTGCCGATATGGCCTTCGCCGCCCTGGTAGCCGCGGAGTGCGACACCGGGCCGCATCTGGGCCGGATAGCGGTTCGGCGAGAGGGTGTAGGTTCCCGGAGTGATCTTGCCCTCGTCGCCCGGCTCCACGAGCAGGTCGAGACGGACGATGTCGCCCTCGACGAGTTTGCCCGGATCGTTGTATTCGCCGGTCGGATCGTGCTTGTAGGTTCCCGTGGCGAGACCGAGGTCGATGAACTGGTAGCCGCAGGCTTCCGGAGCGGGCGGAGTGACGGTGGTGAGATCGGCCACGTCGATCGTGCCCAGTCCGGGGACGAAGATCTGCGTCTGCGGGAAGCAGTGCGCTTTCTCCAGGTAGCTCAGGTCCATGTCGAGATCCTCGGTGAGCGTCGAGGAGCCGTCGTCTTCGCTGTCGTCCGACTGGTCCTCGAGCGGAATGTCGCCCTCGAAGCTGCCCTTGAACACGTAGCCCGTCTGCGCCTCGATTTCGAACGTGACGCGGTGACGGTTGTTGGCCAGCTCCTCGATTTCGATCGTGCCCTCCGAGCCGTACGAGTACTGGCCGTTCTGCGTCTGGTCGTCATAGGCGGCGTAGGTTCCCATGGGGATCACCATGCCGAGGATGGTCATTTCGGCGGCCGGCATCCACGTATCCTTCTTGTAGGTCGTGGCGGCCGTGTACGTGCCGGGGGTGAGCTTGCGTTCCTTCTTCGGGTCCAGGAACTTCGGACCGATGACAGTGAGCTTCACCGCATAGCCGAAGGGCTCGCCGGCGTCGCCCTTCTCGTCGTAGAAGGTCATTTCGATCATGCCGCCGCCGGTGTCATAGACGTCGCCGCTGTACACGCCCTGGGCATATACGCCCTTGAACTCGATGTCGTGCATCAGGTGCGGCATGGTGGGCAGCGTCGTGCCGTTGCCCACGCGCAGGTCGCCCTCGAACGAGATCGGATACTCCGTGCCCGCTTCGCCGACGATGCCGTCCTCGTCGAGGAACGTCGTGGAGATCTTGGCGATGTTCTGCGCGTCGTGCGAGATCGTGATCGGGCCCGAGAGGTGCATCTGGTTGTAGTTCGTTCCGTCGAAGTAGAGCACGAAGCTGTTGTCGAACGAATAGGTGTGGTCCTCCAGCCCGGGGCTTTCGTTGAAGACGCCCGTGGGGAAGGTCTTCCACTTCTCGCCGCTGTCGAGGTAGCAGTCGATGACCAACATGTAGCCCGGCTCGGTGAGCGCGGCCTGAACGCCGCTCTGGATCGTGTAGGGCGCGTCGGTTACGGCGATGTAGTAGTCGTTGGCGCCCGAGGCGGGTTTCTCGCTGCCCAGCCACCAACTGAACACCGGCGTATCGAGGACGATGCCTTCGCCCTGCCCGCTCTGCTCGCTGTGGCGGGAGCACGTGCCGTTGTAGGAGGCCGTGAGCGTCTCGCCGGACTTCATGGCGGCGTCGAGGGTCATCTTGACCGTCGTCAGCGAGGTCAGTTGCAGCGACAGCGTGCTTTTGGCCGTGTTGTCGGCCGAGGCGGCGGAGATGTCCACCTTCTTGTAAAGCAGCGAATTGCCTTCGGCGAGCAGGTCGATGTCGCCCGTCGGGGTGTCGGTTTCGATCTTGATGTAGTCGTCGGCCAGCAGCATGGCGTCGAGGTCGAGCAGGCCCTCTGTGGGCGAGAAGTAGAACGTGTAGGTTTTGCCCGTTTCATCGACCTGATAGACAACAGAGCCGATTTTGCTCTCGGTTCCTTCGTAAACGAACGAATTTTCCCCTCCTCCCGGAGGCGGAGTGTCGTCGTCGCCGTCGTCCGAGCACGACGACCACAAAAAGCTGCACATTCCCAATACGGAGAACAGCAGGCACCACGGATAGAATTTCTTCATAGAGCTGATGATTTATGAAGGCCGGGAATCCCGACCGGGTTTGTCCTTGTCCGGCCCCGCGGCGGCCGGAACCGCCGCAGGACGAAAATGCTCACTGCACCGCGAAAGCAGAAATAAGGGTTTAAAAAAAAGGAAGCGTGGTGCCGAAGACTTATTTTAACAGTGAGGTTCTGGAATACCTTGGAGATAAAATAAGCAACAGCCCCACGCCTGTATCCGAAGAGACGGGTACAACGTAGAAAGGAGTCAGCTCATTCTCTCTCCAATTGAATTTTCCAGATTCCACTGTGAGAATAAACTTGCGCTTCCGCATCAAATATGTCGTCCAAATATAGGGAACAGATTTGAATTATGCAAGTGACCGCCTTTCATTTCGGAGCTGTTGCAGGGCAAAATTCGACAAAAAGTTTGTGAAAATCAATATTTACCCTTAAATATGTAATTTCTAAACTGGGAAATACCGTCCTTTTCCGAACCGTTTTCCGGTCGTTACGGACCGTTTTCCGGCCGTCGTTCCGGGCTGTGTGTTAGTCGTTTATCCGGGTATGCCGCCAGGAGCGTCCGCACGAGGGGCACTCTTCGGTGCGGAGGGGTGCGCCGACTTCGGGACGGAAAATGCATTTTTCTCGTTTTTTTTGCCGAGACCGGCGCCGAAGGACCGGATTCGGCCTGATTCCGTGTGTTCTATGATACGTAGGCCGGGGGACCGGAGGGAAGACCGGGCGGAATGTAGCGGGGATTTCTTCGGGCCCCGGGGCCGGAAACCGCCGGACCGCCGGGAAGAACGGGAAGGCGGAAGAGACCCGTCCGGTCCGGCGGGACCGTTCGTTCGGGTGCGGAAATTCCGCCGGAAGGGTGTCGGAGCGGCCGGAAGGAATCGAACGAACGGGCGCAATAATCGGCTAAAAGGGTGTATCGGCACGGGTGAAAGGACTGCGGAACGTGCTGAACGGGCGGAGAAGAAACGGGCGGGCGGTTCGGGCGGATACCTATATATTAAGGGAATGTCCGGCGGGCGGAGGGTTCCGTCCGCCGAAAAAAATACCACCCCGGAGTGTTCGGGGTGGTATTCGGAAACGCTTCGGACCGGGTTCGGCGGTCCCGGGGGCGTCACTCCTCGATGAAGTCGATGTTGATTTCGCGCTGGAAAACCTCCTGTAGCGAGATCATGGTTTCGGTCGAGGCGAGGCCCTGGATGTGCAGGATGCCGTCGAAAATCGTCCGCATCAAGTGTTCGTTGTCCACGCAGTAGAGCTTCGCGAGGATGTTGCCCGCTCCGGTGATGAAGTGGCATTCCACGATTTCCGGAACCTTCTTCAGCTCCTCGATGGCCTCCGACAGCAGTTTCGGATCGCGCAGCGTGATGCTGACGTGCGCGCAGACGTCGAAGCCCATCATCTTGGGGTTCACGACGAGCCGGCTGCCGAGAATCACGCCCGCCTCGTCGAGCTTGCGGATGCGCTGGTGGATGGCGGCTCCCGAAATGCCGCATTCGCGCGCGATCTCCAGAAAAGGCATCCGCGCGTTCTTTATCAGGTATTTGAGGATTTTGCGATCTATCGCGTCGAGTGCTACCTTAGGCATGGCGGGGGATCATTTAAGTACGTTCAACTCCTTGCCGACCTTGATGAAGGCGGCGATGCAACGGTCGAGCTGCTCGGTCGTGTGGCCTGCGGAAACCTGGACGCGGATGCGCGCCTCGCCTTTCGGCACGACCGGATAGTAGAAGCCCGTGACGAAAACGCCCTCGTCCTGGAGCTTCGCGGCGAAGTCCTGCGAGAGTTTGGCGTCGTAGAGCATCACGGCGCAGATGGCCGACTGCGTGGGTTTGATGTCGA
>ERZ825525.551-NODE-551-length-47939-cov-4.155083_pt1 | contig 47939 bp, 34 predicted proteins | sample MGYA00519930_ERZ825525 | MGnify/ENA primary metagenome ERZ825525 (study PRJEB31778, sample SAMEA3449203) | human gut metagenome | biome: human gut; feature: human-associated habitat; material: faeces | place: United Kingdom | collected 2010/2012 ... | reverse complement strand
CCGCGAAACTTGAAGGACTAAAAGTCAATACCGAACTATTTCGCGGGAGTTTGGGTGGAATAATCGTGCCGGAAGGAGTATTAGAAGAGGTACTTCAATCCGAATTTGACCTGGAAGTCGGTCTTCAAACGGCTCCCGGATTCGCGATTGATTTGCCCGAATACTTTGAACTTGTTTGAGATGGCGCCTTCTCCGCCGATACCGTAGTAAACGCGAGTTCCGATGGAGTGGTCCTTGAAGGAGAACTCGTTCATCCGGACTTTCATTTTACCTAAGAAATCGTGATTTACGCCGGCGCGAAGATAAACCTGTCCGATGTTGTTACCATCGACGCCGGTAAAGCTGCGGCCGAAGTCAAATCCTATCCTGCCATTCAAACTGTTTGCGGAATCGACGTGAACCTTCATGTCGTTACTGAAGCGGAAAGAGGCAGAGCTGACTCGGAAATAACTCAGTTGAACCTGAGGGTCAACAAACCAAGCCTCAGGATTTGAGCCGATCGGAAAATAGAAGCGTTTTCCTGCCTCGACAGATAACCCGACGCCGTAGTTGTGGTAGTCAGCCTTCGAGGTGCTTTCATCCACGCTGCGTGCATTCAGTTTGTTGCTGTAGCGGTTTACGGTCAAAACCGTATCGATGTACTGGTCTTTTTCACCAAGCCAAGCGGCGTAAAGCTTAGCGCCGACAGAATCAACACGAGAATGGTTGCCGGCGACGTCTTTAACGTGGATTTTCCCTCTTGTCAGGACCAGATTGCCACCGACAATCCAGTTGACGTTGAGTCGGTAATCCCCGCCGAACGTAAAGGAAGAATACTTCAATCGGCTGGTCGAAGAATAATTGGAGTGATAGCGGCTTTTATCATGGCGATACAAGAAATAAAGGCCGTCATCTGCGCCATTACGGATTTCGCCCATACGGCTGCGCAGGTCATCTAACGTTCCGAGGAACTGAATGACTTGGTTGCCAGAAGCAATGCTAGCAAGTGTCAACTTAGCAGCAGGCGACAAACCGATAGGCTGCTCTTCCGAAGGGTCAAAAGGCGGAGGATTGTCCGGGTCAAATGGAAGGTCGGGCAGGTCAGGTTTGGGCGTATCCGGCGCAGGGGGTGTAATGACTTCGTCAGGAGGAGTTGGTTTAAGTGAGCGCTCTCCAAGGATTACCCAAACGCGAGAATCGCCTTGTTCTCCGTTTTGTTTTTTGAACGGAAAAATACCTAATTTATATTCGTACGGACCGGCATCAATAATGCCGCCGTTCGCTAATTCGAATCTAGCTTTGTCGCTTCCGTTTGGAGACTGATCGTCGACAGCAATGTGATAAAGGTAATGAGTGTCTTGAAGTGAGGCTCCTGACGATGCAAGCAGCACACCGTGGTTTCCTTCGCTGTTTTCGGTGATTTTCAAGGAACCGGTGGAATTAGGTGCAAGATAGAAGATACCGCCTTCTCCTGACAGCCGTTCTGCTTCAATCTCGACAGCTTTGTTCTTTGGGCCGAGCTGGACGTAACTGCTAGGGGTCACAGAAAGGGATGTGATATTGCTGTCTTCGTCTGAGTACCAAAAAGAATCGGGACTCATATTGATGTAAGTATCGCCGTCCCTATGGGTGTCAATGACAGAAGAGAGAACGGATCTCTGCTCTAAGTCAATTGTGAGCTGAGAGCCCGTGCTGACGGAGATTGGATCGTGAGCGTACATATAGCCCTGTGGTGTGACTTGAAAACGAGCATGAGCGCCCATGTTCCCGAGAAATAGTTTGAAGAGTCCGATCCGATTCGAACGTATATTGGCTTGAGCGTTCCAAATCAAATTTAATGGCTGCTGAAAAATTATTGTATTTGCGGCGTTGATACGTAATTCGCTGTTGCGTTCTGCACTAACTTTTTGGTTGAAGAATACGTTATTTGTTTTTATTCCTGATTGAGAATTTTGACCGATGTGGAGGAATCCTGGAAAATTTTGATCGAAAATATTCTGTCCTATCTGAATTTCGTGATCTACAAAAATATTCGGAGCGTCCGCTTCCATTCTTCCAGCAGTAAGTCTGATGGGGGCTGATGCACCAAGGGCCTTTTCATTACCGTTTAAAATGTAAATGCCTTCACTTGCAGTCAATTTAACGGAGCTTCCGTACAGAGCCTCAATGCCACCGAACAGTAGTATTTGTCTTGCGTTCAAGGCAGCTTTCGCGTCTTCTGACAGTCCGATCGAAATCTCATCAAAATAGGATGAAACCATTCCGATGCGGGGTTCCATAAGAATGATTTGGTTGTCAGCAGAAAGGACTGCCTCCTGTTTTGGACCCACGCTTAAGGCGTAGCCAAAACCTTGTTCGGCGACAGGTATCGGAGAAACAATAAGATCGTGCCCGGCTGAAATTCGTACATTTTGACTGTCGATGGTTAGACCCGGGAATAACGATTGATGATTGCTGGGATTTCTCAGGGATCGGAAATAACCGACATTGATGGAATTTACTTCGATGTTCCGGCTTGCATCTACGTTCCAGGCTACGGGTAATTTATTACTGCGAAAAAGAAAGTTACCCGTATCTATGCCTCTCCGGAAAGCCTCCTGAATTTGTTCCTCTAAACCAGGATAGAACTGATGCCAAGTTTCGATGGCGGACTTTTCCGCCTCAGAGGCACCTGCATAAAGAGCATCAAATTGTCCGGCGGCAGAAATTGCAGGAACGAGAAGTGACAACAGCAGTGTGGTAGCTGTTGTCTTTCGAAAATTAGTGGTCTTAGTTATTCTCATTTGCTTCTCTCTTATCTTTTCGTTCTTGCTTCAAGCAGAAGGGTGAATTCTAGTTTTATAGTTATCGCGGGGTTATTTATAAAATAAGGCAACTGTTTCGAATTCGTTATTGATTAAGCTCAAGCATGAATTTATAAACATAGATTCATCATAGAGAGCAATAAAGACAAGGATTTCATACTGACCTCAAAATGAGAGATATCGGTAGGGGGGGGTATTTCGGAATAATAATAGTGAAAGAAATAAAATTTCAGGCAGTAACCGTTGTAAGCGTTCGCTAATAATGATAAATAACCCCTATATGTTTTTAAGCTAACTAAACTTTAAAAAAAACTTTCCTTTCCTAGTTGAGAAGTTTTTTGGCGCCATAGCAAAAACAAATCAATGGTGCAAAAAAACGGCCCGAGAAGTCGGGCCGTCGTTTAGGCTAGTTCAAACTTTTAGTAGAGACCGATGAGTTTCCACCAGAGCATACCGACTGTGAAGACGATGAGCACACTCACTGTAACCAGCACAAAGTTGATCTTGTAGAAACGAGGTCTTTCAAAGAATCCCTGACCGTAGTAGATCGGGCCTGGGCCACCGGCATATTCTGTGATGCCCCACATGAAGTTGGAGAAAATGGCAAAGCAGACTGCAACCATTAGGGGAGGAGCACCGGCTCCGATTGCCACAGCGGCAAAGGGAACGTACATGGCTGCAACGTGTCCGGAGGCTGTTGCAAAGACGTAGTGGAGGTAAATATAGGCAAAGCCGAGGAGAATGAAAGTTGTCATCCAGTCCATTCCGGTTAGCATGGAGGCAAATCCTGCAGACATCCACTTAATGAAGCCGAGAGAAGTCAGACCGGTAGCTAAGGAAATGATGACGCCGAACCAAACAACGGTGTCCCATGCAGCTTTATCGGCCAAGACGTCTTTCCAGTTAACGGCGCCCATGGCGAAAAGCAGAGCCGCAAGACCGATACCAATTGCATTGGCGTTCAGGCCTGTCCACATGGTGGTGCCCCATCCGAGGAGGGCCAGCACGAAGCCGATTGCAACCTTGATTTCCTGAGCAGACATCGGGCCCATATTCTTCAGCTCTTCACGGCCCATCTTTTTGACTTCGGGTGTGCGCTTGAGTTCAGGGTTGAGGATCTTGTAGGAAAGCAAAGGCATAACCACGAAGCAAACCATGGCCGGAACGACAGCAGCCCAGAACCAACCTACCCATGTAAGCTCAATTCCGAGACCCTCTTTAGCTAATGTCGCGCACAGCGGGTTGGCAGTCATACCTGTCATGAACATTGCGCCCGTGATCGGAGTGAATTGGAAGCAAGTCATCGTCAGGAATTCGCCGAGACGTTTCTGCTTGGGACCGGGTTCGGAGTCCAAAACCTGATCGATAGACTTAGAAATGGGCAGAATGATGCCGCCGGAACGAGCGGTCACGCTAGGCATGGCCGGAGCAAGAATCAGGTCGGCAATACCTAAAGAGTAAGCAATACCGAGAGAGGAACCGCCGAACAGCGAAAGCGTTTTATAAGCAATTCTGCGGCCAAGACCAGATTGGACAAAGCCTAGAGAAAGAAGATAGGCAGAGAAGATCATCCAAACCGTACCGGAGGCGAAGCCCGATAGTCCCGCTTTAAAACTCAGGGGATTCGTAAAAATGGTTACAGCCAGCGCGATGAACATCAGGGCGCCGGAAGGAAGCGGAGAACAAAGAATACCGACCACTACTGTCCAAAATAAATTTGAACGATTGACATAGCCCCAATGCAAACATGCTGGCGATCCGATAAAGTTGATTTTTGCGAAATAAACAAACGGAACGCCAGCATGCAGAGATCAACGATATCTATGTTTGCTCAACTTGTCCAGCTTATGGGCGGGAAAATTGAGTTTCAAAACTTGGTCAACAAGTACCAATCCGACAAAGGAGCAAAGGGCCTTACGACGTGGAGTCAATTTATTGCCATGCTCTTTTGTCAACTCACAGGAGCAGACTCATTGCGAGAGATTTCAGACGGTCTCTATTCAAGTCTTGGGAAACTCAGTCACATAGGTGCGACCGCAGTATGTCGCTCTACCCTGAGCTAGGCCAACAGTAAGCGGCCCTATAAGCTTTATGAGGACTTTTATTACGTTCTTCTGGAGAAATTCAGACACGAGATACAAGGGCGCCTCGGAAACAAATTCACCAAGCCGGTCTTCAGTTTAGATTCCACGACAATAAGCTTATGCCTTCGCCTGTTTGAATGGGCTCAGCACCGCAGGCGCAAAGGCGGAATAAAACTTCATACGCTTCTGAACAACGATACGTCACTGCCGGAAGTCATCGTGGAAACGACGGCAAAGACGAGTGATATCAAAGGAGCCAAAGGAATATTAGAGAACATCCCTCCCGGCTCTATTGTCGTTATGGATCGGGGCTATAACGATTACTCGTTATTCAAAAGATTAACGGACAAGGGAGTAGTGTTTGTTACTCGTTTAAAAAACAATGCGCAGCATACGCCGCTGCGTCAAGGACTTATCGAGGCCGACCCTGATGGCTGCTGGGGCCTCTACGAGATGAAATTTACGGGCGCTAAAGCCAAACTGCATTGCTCAGAGACTAACTTCAGAGTCGTTCAATGGTTGGACAAAGAAACAAATCGTTGGTTTGAATTTCTTACCAATAGCCAAGAATTAAGCGCTACAGAAGTGGCCGATCTCTATAAGGAGAGGTGGCAGATAGAGCTTTTCTTTAAGCGGATCAAGCAAAACCTTGTTATCAAGACCTTTGTCGGAACAACCGAAAATGCTGTCATGACGCAGATTTAATGACATGGAACCCGCCGCCTGCCCTAAGTGGCAGAATGGATTTGTCTAAATCAACCAAAGAGGAAAAGTTCCATGCCAAGAAAAAGAATACTCGTAAAAAGCATTGATACATCGATCTCGTATCAAGTAATCGGTATCGATCTTGCAAAGCATCTTGTTAGCGCCTGTCTAATCACGGGTGCAGGCGAGATCTTTGGTATTGACCGACTCACCTATGATGACTTGTTGAAGTCTGCAGAAAGAATGTCTCCGACGCTTTTTTGCATGGAGCCGTGCCCGGAAGTGCATTATCTGGCAGAGAAACTACAAGGTTACGGTCATCATACAAAAGTGATCGACGGAGCTGCTGTTAAGGAATACATCAAAACTCATTTCGGCGGCCAAAAGACTGATCTGAACGATGCGCAGGCAATAGCGTTTCTTTCATTAGATACAAATCTTCCGGAGATAACACCCAAAAATACCTCTAACTCCGTCCTTTCTTCCATACAAGCTGTTCGCGAACAGTTCCGTAAAGAATACATTCAATCATTCGTTTCACTGAAAGGCATCTGTCAACGATGGGGACTCCCTATTTCTAAAGGCGTAATGAATAAAACCTGTCTTTGACACCTAAATCGCTGGGTCCCCAGAGTGCTTTGGGCTTTAATTAAGTTTTTTAACTGTAAAACTCCCCTCCGGATTTTTATTTCATCTTTCGCTAAATCTGATAAACGGCGCCCAGAGCTTCCTTGTCCGTATCGAAGCGTGTCTTCAGACAGTGTGCAAGCTCGTTCTTGTCTGCTACGGGCGGCAGAGGAGTTAAATCTACGCAGTTCATGATCCGGCTTAGGTCTGTCTCTTCGTACAGGTGTATCGGTGCATGTGGATCATCATCTTGAGGCCGACGCAGGATTTGTCTTAACGGCCTATAAAGGGCCGGCTGTTCTTTGTCCAGCTGAACCGACAGCTTGGCGGTGTTGAGCGCCGCAAGTATTTGTTCTGTCGTCATTGGGCTGCCTGCAAGCTTGAGCTTCTTGCTTAATATTCGAAGCAGGATGAGAGCCAGAACGCAGATCAAGACCTGTGCTTCGATGTGTTCATCTGTGTAGACATACATCGGCCTTAAATTGAAGTTTGTCTTCATAATCCGGAAGCATTCTTCAATCTGCGCCTGCTTTTTGTATTGTTCGATAATCTCCCAGCCCGACAGTTCTTTCTTTTCTTCTGCCGGAAGTTTTACCCATTCCTTGTCGAACTCTCGAGAGTCTTTGAACAAATAGGCGTAATAACCGGCAAGCTTCTTATCTTTAGCAAGCTCCTTCTCGTTGATTTTTTGAGCTTTATTTTTCTCGGTCTCAATGTATTTTTTCCAACCGAATGTGGCCAGCGGGAGCTTGGCATGATGAGCAATAGCTTCTCTGGCACCTTGCTCATGCATTTCAATTTTGAACATGTCTTCCCGATACCGTTTCTCGCTCCAGCCAATGACCATTCGGTAATTGGTTTGAACGACTCCGTCTTCATCGATAAGACTTGAAGGAATGATTTTTATCTTTCGTTCTTTTTCCTTATCCCATTGCCAGCCTGTGTCTTTAAGCCATTCATCTACAGAACCTTGCTTGGCTTTGGACAAGCTGTGCGCCAGCAGGAAGCCCTGATTTTCTTTGACCAAGCGGATCAGGTTCGCATTCGTGTTGAGTCCGTTGTCTGCAACAACAACGGCGTTTGTAATCTTGTAAGTTTTGGCGAGTTCGTCGATCGAGCACTTCATCGTTGTTTTCTCCGAGCTGTTGCCCGGATAAACTCTGAAGTCGATAGGGATTCCGTCCCTGTCGACAACCATCGCTATGGAGACGATCGGATCCTTTCTGCATTCTTTCGACGGTCCTCTCATGCGTAAAGAGCTTGTTCTGGCTCTTTCAAGCTTCTCAATGAGCTGTCTTCTCTCTTCAGAGGTGGCTCCTGAAGGAAGCGCACTGAGCTGCTTTTCTACTTCCATTGCCCACTGGTGCTCATCGTCCCAGACCGTTTCAAACCAGGTATTTGTTACGTCGTAAAAGACCACGGATAAATCACGAGGCATTGCTTGATTCAAAGCTTTATTCAGACCTCGCAGAATAGGTTTTTTGATCCGAGCGGCAAAGGAAAGCATCCGGTAAAGGCTTCTTAAATTAGTCTCGGCCAAGGAATTTCCAAGCCAATTCGTTTGAGAGCGGTAATGTTTCAGATGAGAGCTCGGGGAGACGATTCTGTTGACAACCGTCTGCCAAAGCAGTGCCTCGGCATCAAATTCAATATCGGTCTTGGATTGCTGATACCGAACCAATGCTTTGAGCTTGAGGGTTTCATTCCAGATGGGCTTGAGGATGTAGTTTGCGTAACAAAGCACCGGCTCTCCGGCATACGGAAGAGACGGACGCTTCTTCGGAATTTCCTCTAAAAGCTGCTTTGTTCTCTCGGTAGCTTGATTGGGTGCGGATCTTTTCTTTAGTTCAGCGCGGAGTTTTTCTAGAGCCAAAGGATCCTTAGCAAGTAACTCTGACTTACTTCCCAAGGCTTTTCCGATGCAGCCTTTTGTGGACTTTTTCCCGGACTTAGTCGTATAGACGATCGAATAGCCTTCGTAGAGCCGGTCTCCTCGGATTACTAAATACATAACGATCCTCGCTGTTGTGGACAACTAATTATACCGCAATTCGCTATAAATTCGCCATCATGAAATAATTTAAAGGGTGGGCTAAAGAAATTCGGAGTTCCCTTGTTGAGATACTCCGAAAATTTTTGAGGTCTATTTAGCTGTCAAACGCAGGCGAACAGTTCCGTAAAGAATACATTCAATCATTCGTTTCACTGAAAGGCATCTGTCAACGATGGGGACTCCCTATTTCTAAAGGCGTAATGAATAAAAACAAAGTCGAAGAACTGGTTAGTGAATCGAAAAAAATACCGCAAGAAGTTAAGGATTGGTTACTTGAGTTGCTCCAAAGCTGTAGAGAACTTCAAAAACGTCTGAATAAGATCAGTAAGTATCTAAAAGAGTATGCCGATAATGACGAGATTTGCCAAAAAATTATGTCAGTCCCGGGGATAGGGCCGATAACCGCCACTCGGTTAAAAGCAACTATAGGAGATATCCAAAGGTTTGAGAAGCCCAAATCAATTGTTGCTTACTACGGCCTAGTACCAAAAAGTAAGGCTACAGGGCACAACGAAAAAAAAGGCGGCATAACTCGTCGAGGCGATCGAGTTGCCCGTTCTCTTCTGATAGAGGGTGCGGGAGTAGTTTTGAATTTGGCAGCAAAAGGATTCCTAAGATCAAAGCCTCTCAATAAATGGATCGAAAAAAAGAGAAAACTCAAAATGCCCTGGGGAAAGCTTTGTTGTGCATTGGCGGCAAAAATGCTGAGAATAGTTCGTGCTATCCTAATCCAAGGAACTTCCTTTAACGCAAAAATTGCGGGAGTAGCGCGGTGTTCGTTGCCAAAAGAATCTCGCAACAATGTCATGGGTAATAACAAACTATCCGAAATTCCCTCACCAAATGGGAGCGTCTATATCCATTGAAAGTTTTAGCAACCATACGGACCACATCTAATTAAAGTCAATTGTTAACAATCTGAGAGCAATCAATACAACTATTCATGAGAAAGCCGAAAGGCCTGCCCAACAGCCATTAGCTGTCCATTGTCTTACAGACATGTAATTTTATTTGGCATGGGCAGTCCGTTCAGGAAGTTCATGGTGGGCAAATAAAGATGAAGTGATGTCTTTTCTAACAGCCCGGAGAGATTGTCTGATGGCCTCTTCCCAGTGGAATATTCTGATTTGCAAACAGTTTGTTACTTGGTGCAAACAAATAATTTAAACCTAAAACTTATGCAGTCAGTGCTGCAGGGCAATTTGTTCTTGACAATTAGGCGTGTTCCAGAGATGGACAGCTGCCATAGCGATCTTGTTGTTAGAGCTGATGCGGCGGCGGTCAAGTTATAAATGGACTTATTGTAGGCTGGCTAGATACTTCAAACTAAACCTCATGACCTGCAAATGCCTACTCCACTGGCTTAATCAGCCGGACATCAAGGAGTGGGAGAAGCCCCCGAAGCTTGCACAGCTTTCTTTATTTGATTAGCAGGGGCTTGTTTATATGTTTTAACTTTCTGAGACCTGGATTAACTGTAAATATTGAAGCCAGAGTCCAAGAGCAAATTATTTTGGACAGCAGTGAAAATAATTACAGAGTTTTAGTCAACAATCGATCACGATGTGTTCTCTAGCCTTCCGCGAAAAGTCTCCGGGTATCGACATTTGGCATTCCATTTGATGTGAAATTTAGACTTCTTGTTTTATCCATTTGTTTTTTTCAAGGAGTCGTTTAGTTATTGTTTAAGTTAACGCTGTTGACTGACATAATCTTTATTGTCAAAATGCACGTGTTTAGATCTCGGCGACATGACAATTGGGGCCATTGCTATGTGCACTATTAACATTGGCAAGTGCCTATTCAACATAGGTATACGCCGTACACTGCATCTCACGCGATTCACCATGCGTGACTGCTTTTCTTTCAACAAATTCGTCTCCGAAGCTGCCAAGTAACCTGCCGACCGTTTTTATCGGTTCGCCGCCTCTTTTGCTTCTGAATAACTTCGTCTCAACCGCTTTTTGCATTCCTGCTAAAGCTTGTCGAAGTCATCTTGAAGAAAAGAACTCGTCTACTCGTTCATTAAATTTGCGCGGATTCATTCAAGTTAATCCGGAACATTAGCCATGCAAAAACTTAAGATCGCAGCCTCTGCCGTATTAAAAGACAAACTTCAGGTCGATCGTGAGGTTGTCAAGCTCTCCACAGCAGACTTTACCGAAGTCTCAGCCGTCGTTATTGATATTGAAGACTACCGCAAGGGCGGTCTAAATAAAGTCGACGGCACAGCCCTTGGTATTCCTGTCTTCCTTTATCTTCGAGACGAAGAGAATACCCCGGAAGAACTCGTCGGACACGTCGTCGGCGTGATCAGCGACAATCTGACGGACAGACGCTTATTCGGCCGCCAGATTGACGAAGCCGCCAAACGCTACGAAGACAAAGTTCTGCCTCCTTTCTTCGGCGCCTTGGCTCAATACGTTTATAAAGGCAAATCTCAGTTTGACTGCCCCGGTCACCAGGGCGGCGCTTACTTCCGACGCCACCCTGCGGGACGCGCTTTCTACGACTTCTACGGTGAAGAGCTCTTCCGTTCCGACCTCTGCAACGCGGACGTTGCGATGGGCGATCTTTTGATTCATGAAGGCGCACCTCTCAAAGCCCAAAAAGCCGCCGCGAAGATTTACAACGCCGACAAGACGTATTTCGTTCTCAACGGAACTTCCGCATCGAATAAGGTCGTTCTAAATGCAGCTCTTACGCCGGGCGACTTAGTTTTATACGACCGAAACAACCATAAGTCGGTGAATCACGGCGCTCTGCTGCAGGCCGGCGCCACACCGATTTATCTTGAAACCGCGCGTAATCCGTTCGGCTTCATCGGCGGCATCGATGAAAAATGCTTTGACGAGAAGTATCTTCGCGACCTCATCCGAGAAAAGTGTCCTGAGAAAGCCGATGCCAAGCGTCCGTTCCGCCTTGCCGTCATCCAGCTCGGCACTTACGACGGCACGATTTACAACGCCAGACAGGTCGTCAACAAAATCGGACATCTGTGCGACTACATCCTGTTCGACTCTGCTTGGGTCGGCTATGAACAATTTATTCCGATGATGCGTGACTGCTCTCCGCTGCTTCTGGAACTCGGACCGGAAGATCCGGGCATTTTTGTGACTCAGTCTGTGCATAAACAGCAAGCCGGCTTTTCTCAGTCTTCTCAGATTCATAAAAAGGACGCTCATATCCGAGGACAGGACCGCTTCATTCCGCACAAAGTGCTGAACAACGCCTTCATGATGCACGCGTCCACGAGCCCCTTCTATCCGCTGTTTGCCTCTTTGGACGTCAACGCCAAAATGCAGGAAGGAGAAGCCGGACGCAGACTTTGGGCCGACTGCGTCAAGACCACTATCGACGCACGCAAGCTGCTGCTGGATACCTGCCACCACATTAAGCCGTTTATTCCTAACAAAGTTCGAGGCGCTGACTGGAAGTCCTACCCGACGAATCTTATTGCTCAGGATCTGGAATTTTTTAAATTTGTTCCAGGCGAAAAATGGCACTCCTTCGAAGGCTACGGTGAGAACCAGTACTTTGTTGATCCGTGCAAATTCATGCTGACAACACCGGGTATCAATGTTGAAACCGGTGAATACGAAGACTTCGGTGTGCCAGCCACCATCCTTGCGAACTACCTGCGAGAAAACGGCATCATTCCGGAAAAAAATGACCTTAACTCCATTCTTTTCCTCATGACGCCGGCAGAGAACAAGGAGAAAATGGATCACCTTGTGAGTCAAATTGCCCGCTTTGAAAAGTATCTCGACGAAGATGCGCCGCTGGAAGACGTACTTCCGGGCCTCTACAAGCACTACGAGTATCGCTATCACGACTATTCGATTCGCCAGCTCTGCCAAGAGATGCATGACTTCTACAAGGAACGGAACATTAAGGAAATCCAGAAACAGATGTTCTGCAGCGAGTACATGCCCAAGAGCGTGATCAATCCTCAGGATGCTCATTTCGCATTCCTGCGAGGACAAGCCGAACTCGTACGGATGGAAGATGCTGAAGGGAGAGTCGCTGCAGAAGGTGCGCTTCCCTACCCTCCGGGTGTTTTGTGCTGCTTCCCGGGCGAAGTTTGGGGCGGCCCCGTGCTCAAGTATTTCTTAGCGTGGCAGGAAGCGATGGGTAGAATGCCGGGCTTTGCACCCGAGCTTCAGGGCGTTTATGTCGAAGACAACGGCAGAGGCGGGAAGCAGGTTTACTGCTACGTGCTGAAGGAAGATGTCGTCGAGCGCCTGAAAGCAAAAGGCAAGTAGGACGATTAGGGCGACAGCTCCATGCTTTCGCCCTGATCGCGATGAAGGATTGTTATGTCTGAACAGAATCCGAAGAAGATGTCGGTTACTCAACTGACGCTTCTGACTGCTATTAATATGATGGGCTCCGGCATCGTGATGCTGCCGACGAAGTTAGCTGAAATCGGAACCATCTCGATCCTCTCGTGGGTGATCACCGCGTTCGGCTCCTTGTGCCTTGCCTATGCTTTCGCTAAATGCGGGATGTTCAGCAAACGACCGGGAATGGGCGGCTATGCCGAATATGCCTTCGGAAAAGCGGGCAATTTTTTAGCCAACTATACCTACGGTATTTCTCTGCTCTTTGCCAATATTGCCATTGCCTTAACCTGTGTCGGCTACGGGTCTGAGCTGCTGGGCATCAGTCTCTCACCGATTCACGTCTGCCTTTCCACGATTGTCGTCCTCTGGCTCTGCACATCCGCCAACTTCATGGGTGCATCCATTACCGGAAAGTTCAGTTCTTTAGCTGTTTGGTGCGTTGTTCTTCCCGTTCTGCTTCTGAGCGTCATCGGGTGGTTCTGGTTCAATCCGACCCTGTACGTCGAATCCTGGAATCCGCATCATCACCCTTTCTTCTCTGCGGTGGGGGCTTCTATTTCCATGACGCTTTGGGCTTTCTTAGGCCTGGAAAGTGCCTGCGCCAACAGCGATGCCGTTGAAAACCCTCAGAAGAACGTGCCGATTGTCGTCATGGCGGCCACAATCGGCGTTGCCATTATTTATATTGCGTCCACCAACATCATTGCAGGTATTGTCCCGAATACCGAGCTGGTGACATCCAACGCGCCGTTCGGTCTGACTTTCAGTCTGATGTTCAATTCCACCGTCGGAAAGTTCGTGACCTTCCTCTTGATTCTTTCCTGCGCGGGTTCCACGCTTGGCTGGCAGTTCACGATCGCCAAAGTGTTCCAGCAATCCGCCGCAGAAGGTTTCTTCCCGAAATGCTTTGCGAAAGTTAATCGCTGGGGTGCGCCGGTTCTCGGCATGATCATCATTGTCGCCATCCAGACGTGCTTCTGCTTTATGACCATTAGCCCTGAACTCTTTAATCAGTTCAATCGGCTGGTCGACTTGGCTGTTGTTACCAACATCATGCCGTATTTGCTTTCGATGGCGGCGGTCGGCGTCATTATGAAGGCCGCGAACGTCGAGCCAGCCAAGGCCAAGCTTTATACGTTTGTCGCCCTGATCGGCGCGCTTTACAGCTTTTACGCACTATTTTCCACAGGCATTACGGAAGTGTTCTACGGTTCGCTTGCTACCTTCTTCGGCTGGACGCTGTGGGGCCTTCTGGCAACACGCTTTGTCAGCGATAAAAATTAAGCTCAGTCAACAGATCTTTAAAGGACTGTCCGCGCGGCAGTCCTTTTTCATTTGAACTTTCAAGATTCCAAATATTTTCGTTAGAAAAACGATTTTGCCGCCAATTTTGAATTAGGCTAAGTAATTGACATTTTTTAACACCTCTAGAGAATCTCATGTCCAAATCCATTTTTGATGTTGTCGGACAAGCTCCCGACGATCCCATTCTCGGCCTCAACGAAGCCTTCAAGTCCGACCCCCGCGACAAGAAAGTTAATTTGAGCATCGGCGTCTACAGCACCGAAGACGGCAAAGTGCCTCTCCTGCGCGTTGTTGCCGAAGCCGAAAAAAGAATTCTTGAAGCCGGCGAACCGCACACCTACCTGCCGATCTCCGGTATTCCTGCCTTTACTTCCGGCGTTCAGAAGCTGATTTTGGGAGCCGATTCTCCGATCATCAAAGAAAAGCGTGCCGTTACCGTTCAATCTCTCGGCGGAACCGGCGCTCTTAAAGTCGGTGCAGATTTCCTTGCAGCTATCCTCAAAGATCCGCAAGCTGTTGTCAGCACACCGACTTGGCAGAACCACGTTGCGATTTTTGAACAGGCCGGTTTCAAGGTCGGCAAGTATCCATACTATGACAAAGAAAACAACGGCGTCGACTTCCCTGCCATGCTTGAGAGCCTCAAGGGTTTAAAAGAAAACACCGTTGTGATTCTGCATGCCTGCTGCCACAACCCCACAGGCTACGACCTGACTCAGGAACAGTGGGCTCAAGTGGTTGACGTCTGCGTTAAGAACAAACTGATTCCGTTCCTTGATATCGCCTATCAGGGCTTCGGCGACGGTCTTGAAGAAGACGCCGGTTCCATCCGTCAATTTGCCGATGCCGGTATTCCCTTCTTCGTTTCCAGCTCTTTCTCCAAGTCCTTCTCTCTCTATGGCGAACGTATCGGCGCACTGACCGTCGTCTGCAAGGACCAGGAAGAAGCCTCCCGCGTCATGAGCAAACTGAAAGCTTTGATTCGCGCCAACTACTCCAATCCTCCCGCTCACGGCGCAAAGATTGTTGCCCAAGTTCTCAACGACCCGAAACTGATGGCTCAGTGGCATGAAGACTTGAGCGAAATGCGTGAACGCATCAAGGAAATGCGCAAGGATCTGGCCGCTGAACTCAAAGCACTCGGCGCCAAGAAAGACTTTGACTTCGTCACCCAGCAGAAGGGCATGTTCTCCTTCTCCGGTCTGAACCCCGAACAAGTTCAGCGTCTGAAAGACGAATTCGGTGTCTACATCGTTAAGAGCGGCCGTATGTGCGTTGCCTCTTTGAACAAAGACAACGTGAAATACACGGCAGAAGCTATTAAAGAAGTGCTCTAAGCTCGAAACTACGCGTTTTTACGGAAGGCTCCGAAAAAATCGGAGCCTTTTTACATTTTTAAATTTCCTTTTGAATCAAAGAGTTCAAATAAGAGGCAATATAAAAACGAAAAAGAATGAAAAAAAATTTAGTTTTTGATTTGCACGAGTTCAAAAACTTGTATATAGTCTCGTCTTGTTGATTCCCCGATAGCTCAGTCGGTAGAGCGACGGACTGTTAATCCGCAGGTCGTTGGTTCAAGTCCAACTCGGGGAGCCAGAATTCTGAAAAGCGCATCGTCAAAAATGCGCTTTTTCTTTGCCCAAATTGATTGGGGCGCCGCACCTTCGTAATCAAAATAGCAATCCCAGCGCGGCCGAATTATCGGTACCTCTGCGATTAATTCTTCAGGCAATCAGACATAAATTTCTTGCGAAGCTCGCCTTTAAGCGCTTTTTCTTTAGCCTCCTTGCTGCACTTGACCATTTTTTCCTGCTGTTTGGTCAGTTTCTTTTTCCCGTCATCAACTTTCTTAGACAAGCATTCCTTCATGAATTCTTTACGCTTATCGCCGTGAAGATCTTTAGCTGCGGCTTCCTTGCTGCAGTAAGACATCTTATTTTGCTGAGCGGTGAGATGCTCGGAAGTGTCTTTTGCAATAGCCGGATTCATACATACGGCAAACCCAAGTAGAGAGGCAATCAAAACCAAACGTTTCATAATCAGTCCCTTAAAAGGTGGCAAAGAAATTGGTACCTCTTTTATAACCCGTTGGAGGTAAGAGTTTCAGGCAAAAATCCAAGATTGAGCATGGCAGCTGCCGTATTTCTTCCTTTCCGGTGACGGGTAATTTCCTCTCTTTACCTATTAGTCCTACCTCTAAATATCGGGTTTTTTCTGTCTCTTCTCCGAAAATCAGCTGTTTTTTCTCTCTAAAATAAGTTCATGTTCAGCGCGTGTTCTCGGCGAACCGCAGGCATTTTTACGGATAACCAATGAATACATCTGAATATTTAACTTTGATGAGGAATCGACTCACCGCAGCTTTCGATTTCAAAGAAACGCCTCAAGGACTCAATCCTCAGCCGGCGCTTTGGGCAGTACACAATCGAACTTCGGAAAAGTACTTCCTCTCTAAAAGCATCTCGTTATACACAGTGAACAATGACGAGTATGTCGGGCTTTATGGCTGTACTGACAAAATCAAGAAAACAGACATCGAAGCCGTTTTCGAACAGTTCAAAAGACTGATTTCGGAACTACCGACGGACGAAAAGCATATGTCCTCAATTTTCACTGCGGCGTTGATTTCCGAGGAGGAAATTGACCCGAAGATTGTTGAGACGGCGTCTGCCAAAAAGTTTCATAAAGACTTTTGGTTCTCTCTTCGCGGTTGGGCCGATCTAGCCTTCATTTTGGTCGATCTTAAAAACGAAAAGGTTTATTCCAATTCGTTCGGCAAAAGGACTGTTAGAAACTTCGGATTCCCAAAGAAGTCTGACTAAAAGCTTTATTTAATTTATCTCAAACACCTAGGAATGGAAATGAACGGTTTTACCTTACTTATCGGCTCAGCGGTCATCTTTCTGATCGCCTATGTCGTTTATGGCTCCTGGCTTGCCAAGCAATGGGGCATCGACCCGACGCGCAAAACACCGGCAGAAACTCAGAAGGACGGCATTGACTACCTTCCGACAAAACCGGCTGTTCTCCTCGGACACCACTTCTCTTCAATTGCAGGCGCCGGCCCGATTGTCGGTCCGATTACGGCTGCTGTCTTCGGTTGGGTTCCCGTCACACTGTGGATTATTGTCGGCAGCGTCTTCTTCGGCGGCGTACATGACTACGGTTCTTTGGTGGCTTCTTTGCGCCATAAAGGCAAGAGTATCGGCCAAATTATCGAAGCCAACATCGGAGAAAAAGCCAAGATTCTCTTCGCCATCTTTGCTTGGATTACCTTGCTGGTTGTGATTGCCGCCTTCGCCAACATCGTTGCTGCTACTTTCGTAGCCAACCCCGGCGCCGGCACATCCTCCCTGCTCTTCATTCTGCTCGCTGTCGCTTTCGGCCTGCTCGTCTATCGTACCGGCATGTCTCTTTTCCTCGGTACGGTTCTGGGCCTCATCGGTATGGCTGCCGCTTTCTACATCGGCCATATTTTCCCGATCGTCCTCTCTAAGGATATGTGGCTCTTGATTATGATGGGCTACATCTTTGTTGCTTCCATCGCACCGGTTTGGATTCTCTTGCAGCCTCGCGACTACCTGAACTCCTTCCTGCTCTATCTGATGATCATTGCTGCCTTCCTCGGCATTTGCTTCTATCAGCCAACCATGGAGATTTCTCCGTTCGTAGGCTTTGATCTCGGAGGGGGCCAGTGGCTCTTCCCGGTTCTATTCGTTACCGTCGCCTGCGGTGCCATTTCCGGTTTCCATTCTTTAGTCAGCTCCGGCACCAGCTCCAAGCAGCTCGACAACGAAAAGAACGCCAAGCTCATCGGGTACGGCTCCATGCTAATTGAAGGCCTCCTGGCAATCTGCGCCATCATTTCCGTTGCTTACGTTGCCGCTGACAAACTGCCTGCTCTCCTGAAAGCCGGCGGCCCGGTCAATGCCTTCTCTCAAGGCACCGCAACCTTCATGACCGCGCTGGGTCTTGATTTCAACCTGTCTAAAGAGTTCGTTGCTTTGACGATTTCCGCCTTTGCACTTACTACGCTGGACACCGCAACCCGCCTCGGACGATTCATCTTCCAAGAGCTGGTTACACGTCCTGTCGAAAGCCGCAATGGCGGCAAGGAACAGCCTATTGCTGCTTTCCTCGGCAACCGTTACGTCGCAACTGCGATCACGATCGCTCTGGCCTGGTACATGTCTATCGGTTCTTACCTCACGATTTGGCCGATTTTCGGTACCGCCAACCAGATGCTTGCCGCTCTGTCTCTGCTCGCTATCGCTGCTTGGCTCAGAAAAGAAAACAGAAAGACATTCATGGTCACGATTCCGATGTACTTCATGTTTGCCGTTACTTTCTGCTCTCTTGGTCAGCTCATTTATGCCAACCTTGGCAAGAACTGGCTGATCGTCGGCATCTCTGCCGGTCTGGCTGTTCTGTCTGCCGCCCTGTTCATTGAAGCCTACCGAGTCTTCAGCAATGACAAGGGTCAGATCCCCAACAACCTTCAAGCTCAAAATCAAGAGTAAGTCAGTAGTTACTCACTCGTGAAGTTTCGGCCTTCGCCCAAAAAGCGAAGGCCGTTTCGTTTAGGCTTGTTTAGAAACACTGAGCCTTCTGTCAGACTATTCCTGGCTGAGAATATCCCGATTCAGCATCTCCAACTCATCAATTAAAAGGCAACTGCAACCCGTTGTTTTATCTTTAAAGCTCTTTCGGTCCATCTTAGAGCCACTGGAGATGCTTTTTAGAATAGCGCCCCTCCCCGAGTCCATCCAAAACAAAATTCCCGCCGAGCCTTATTTAATCTGAGCGGGAATTTAGCTTTTATTTGCGTCTGCCGCCGTGGAAAATCAAGCAGCAGGCAGAGCATCAAAGGAGTTATGTCAGCGGTGCGAGCAGCGCTAAAACAATATTGGCAACCAAGAAGAAGACGATCGCAGAAAAATCAATGTTCTTCCAGACCGGAATAAATTTCTTAATCGGAGCCAGGAAGGGATAGCAGAGATAACTCAGCGTACGGTAAAGAGCGCTTGTTTGGTTTACCCAAGAAAGAATGCAGAAAAGCAAAGCGGCAAACATTGCAAGCTCAATCGCCCAGTAAACCACAAGCACAGCAGAGCCCAAGAAGAACGGAAAGAATCCGCCGGCACCGGATCCCATCAGCCAGTGGAAAAACTGATAGATAACGGCGACTAAATAGCAGACAAAAATGGAAGGCCAGTCAATAGTCGGTGTTCTCGGGATAAATCTAGAGACAGAACCGACAGCCCACTGCGTCGTGGTATAGGCAAAAGAAGTGATCGGATCGTTTCCGGGAGCACGCAAAAACTTTAAATAAGCTCTTAATAAGAGCAGGCACGCGAAAACCGTGCAGAGAAGTCTAAGGGTTAATAAAAAAATCGCGGACACTTTCTGATCCTCTCGTTTTATTTGTTTTGTTGTTAATCATTCTAAATGAGGCGGCGGCCAACAATGCAGAATTTTGGCCTGAACCGCTCAATTAGACATTTAGACGTAAGGAAAACACAACGGCTTACCGGTCTTGCAGAGACTCTCATACATAAGCCAGTCGAAAGCGGGGCCCGGATCCGTCTTGCGAAGCGGCGCGATCATGGAATGACCCGTGACATATTTGATGGGATAGGCTTCGGCAAGCGCGTCAGTGAGTCGCGCGAGCGTTTCATACTGCACTCGCTCGTAGGGCGTCGAATCCGTGCCTTCGAGCTCCACGCCAATCGAGAAATCGTTGCAGTTCTCACGGCCCTCGAAAGAGGAAACGCCGGCGTGCCAGGCCCGGTCCAAACAGGAAACGTACTGGAACAAGCGTCCGATTCGGTCAATAAAGAAGTGCGAAGAAACACGCAGCCCTTCTAAATCTTGGTAGGACGGATGCTTGCAGCAGTCAAGCGTCCCGCAGAAAAGCGCGTCTACGTCCCCGGTTCCGAACTGACCGGCAGGCAAACTGATGTTGTGTATCACCAGAAGAGAAATCTCCTCGCCTTCCGGTCGTTCGTTGAAATGCTCGGAAGGCCGAATTGCTGCTTCGTCACACCAGCCGTTAGGAAAAATTCTCATCAGTGCGCCTTCGGGCCTTTCATTGCGTGCTGACGGCTGCAATAGTACTTCCCGTTGCTGTAGATGGCTTCACTGATCGGAACATACAAACCGCAGTTGGCGCACGAAACCATCTTTTCGCCCGGCATATCGTTTTTGTGTTCCGCAAGGTTGGCTTTTTCCTGTTTATCCAGGCGTTTTTCAAGCTGAATTTGCTTTAAACGCATAGAGCGCCAGGCAAAGTAAATAACGGCAATGATCAGTACGAAGAAAATGATCCAGGACATGACTTAGGCTCCCGGAACAACTTCCATAACAAAGCGAACGCCGATATAAGAAACCATCAGAACGCAGAAGCCGATAACGGTCCAAAGGGCGGCAAACTTTCCTCTCCAGCCTCTGAGATGATGTCCGAGAAGCAGGATTCCGAAAATGAACCAGGCCATGCAGGTGGTGACAGTCTTGTGGTCAAAACGGAAGGCTTGGCCGAAAAGTTCCTGTGAATAGACAGCGCCGAATAGAATCGCAGCGGTCAGAACAATGAATCCGACCCAGATCAGACGGAAAAGGATCTTCTCCATTTCCATCATAGACGGCATGTTGTCCAAGATATTGACGTGCTTTGCGCCGTCCTGAGAAATAAAGTCCTTAGATCGAACTCTCTTATGGACGGCCATTAAGAGAAGTCCCTGGATAAGCGCCATCGTCATCACGCTGTAAGCGAGAATCGCCAGAAGCAGATGCAGTCTGAACGGACCGCTCGCGGTTTCGGGCTCAAGGGGAGAGCCCGGCAGCAGAAGCGGAAGAAGCATGCTGACCGCAGAGAGCGGCAGAACAAAAACCAGCATGGCGCCGATCTTGGAGAAGAAACTTTCCAAGAGCAGCAGGAACGTGCAGGTGAACAGCGTAATCGTCAAGGCAAGCGCCATTCCGAAGTGCGGAGTCCCGTACAGGAACAAAGCCTCGTAAATCAGATAAGCCTGGATCATAAGACCCGCGCAAATCAGGGGGCGAATCCAGAATTTCTCCGTAGGTTCAGGCTCTTGCAACGTTTTGTAAATTCCGAAGGCTGCGGCTAAATACAATACGGCCGCAAAAACGTAAAATATGGCATTCAATGTCATCGTTACGACTCTTTTTTATATAGTTGATCGTATTGTATGACTTAACTCTTTCCTTTGAATTAATGTAATGCTCGATTCTCTTACTCAGCGTCTTACCAAAGTCGTCAAAACCATTCGCGGACAAGCTCGTCTGACCGAATCCAACATGCAGGACATGCTGCGTGAAATTCGTATTGCCCTCCTTGAGGCAGACGTTGCCATTCCCGTGGTCAAAGATCTCATTGCAAGAATTAAAGAAAAAGCCCTCGGTACCGAAGTTCAGACAAGCCTGACTCCGGGCCAGGCATTGGTCGGCATTGTTCACGACGAATTAACAAAAGTAATCGGCGGAGAGGATCCTGAAAATGTTCGCGAGATCAATCTCGCCACTCAGCCTCCCGCAATCATCCTGTTAGCCGGCCTCCAGGGTGCCGGTAAAACGACGACCGCCGGTAAGCTCGGTAAATGGCTTAAAGAAGAAAAGAAGAAAAAAGTTCTGACCGTTTCCGCCGACGTGTATCGTCCTGCCGCTATTGATCAGCTGCAAACGGTTTCTCAGCAAGCCAACATCGATTTCTTCCCGAGCACCCCTAACGAAAAACCGCTCGACATTGCCCGCAAGGCCCTCGAATACGCAAAGCTTCATTACTACGACGTACTCATCGTCGATACGGCCGGTCGCTTAGCGATCGACGAACAGATGATGAATGAGGTCAGCGATCTGGAAAAATTCTTGAATCCGATCGAGACCTTCTTCGTGGTCGACGCCATGGTCGGTCAGGACGCGGTCAACACTGCCAAAGCCTTCGGCGAGAAACTCCCGCTCACCGGCGTGATTCTCACCAAGGTCGACGGCGACTCCCGAGGCGGTGCGGCGCTTTCCGTCCGCATGGTCACCGGCAAGCCCATCAAATTCATGGGTGTGGGCGAAAAACTCAACGGCTTCCAGCGCTTTGATCCGCAGGCCATGGCCGGCCGAATCCTCGGCATGGGCGACATCGTTTCTCTTGTCGATGAAGTCCGCAAGAACGTGGATATCGAAAAGGCCCAGAAGTTCGCTGAAAAAATGCGCAAGGGCGACGATTTCACGCTCGAAGACTTCAAGGATCAGCTTGCTCAAGTCAAGAACATGGGCAGTTTCTCCTCCTTAATTGAGAAACTCCCGGCACAGTTCGCCCAGGCCGCCGGCCAGGTTGACGACGAACAGGCTAAAAAACAGCTCGCCCGTACTGAAGCCATCATCAATTCGATGACACCGCATGAGCGCAGAAAACCCGAAATCATCAAAGCAAGCCGCAAGCGCAGAATCGCTGCCGGCGCCGGCACCACCGTTCAGGAAGTCAACCGTCTGCTCAAACAGTTTGAGCAGAGCCGCGAAATGATGAAGATGATGAAAAAAGGCGGCATGGGCAAAATGATGCGCGCCTTCAGAAGCCTTAGCGGCCGCTTCCCGGGTATGGGCGGAGGCTTCTAGTGAGCCAAAAGGCTGTTCGTATTCTCGGAATTGACCCGGGTCTGAATCACACCGGCTACGGTTTTGTGGATTTTGTGCCCGGTCATTTCACCTATGTCGCCTCTGGCGTATTGAATGTACCGGCAGGCGAGCTTTCTGACCGGCTTGGATTCATTTTTAAGTCCTTGTCGGCTTTGATCGAGGAGCATCATCCGAATGTCGCTTCGATTGAAAAAACTTTCTTGAATACGAACGCTCAGTCCAGCATGCTGCTGTCGCACGCAAGAGGCGCTGCGATGTGTGCTGTCGCATGTCACTCTATCCTATGCAAAGAAATCAGCACTCGCGAGATAAAAAAGTCCGTGACCGGCTACGGCGCCGCTGACAAAGATCAAGTGCAGCAAATGGTTCTAAGGCATCTGAAGCTTGAGGACACGCGCTTCAGTCCGGACGAGTCGGATGCCCTGGCAACCGCAATCTGCTACGGCAGCTCCAGTATCCTGCTCGGCCTCGTACCGACACTCGGAGCCAAGGCCGGCAGCAGCGGAACCGGTGTGTCCCGCAGAGGCTCAAGTGCTCGCCGCTCAAGAAACGAGTGGACGAAACGTTATGAAGGAAAGGTTTAAATAATGATTGCAACTATTCGAGGAAAGATTCTTCAAAAAAATCCTCCGCAAGTTGTTGTTGAATGCGGCGGACTGGGCTACGAGATCGATGTCCCGATGTCCACTTTCTACAATCTTCCGAACATCGGCGAAGAGGTGTTTCTGGAAACCGTCATGATCGTCCGCGAGGACGCTCAGCTTCTTTACGGCTTTTTGACTGCTCAGGAAAAATCGGTTTTCCGCCAGCTTCTGAAAGTCAGCGGCATCGGTCCGAGAATTTCGCTGGCCATGCTCTCCTCTATGTCCGCAGAAGACATCGGCAACGCTATTGCCAATAATGAAGTCGGACTTTTGACGATGGTTCCCGGCATCGGTAAGAAAACGGCCGAACGTCTCGTTCTTGAGCTGAAGGACAAGATGGTCGTCACTTCTGTGCCCACGGTTTCTTCCGTTCAGACAGAAGTCATTCAGGCTTTGGTTGCGTTGGGTTTCAGCGAACGCGAAGCTCGCGGCGCTGCGAAAAACGTCCCTGCCGATGCCGACGCCTCCGAAGGCATTCGTCTCTGCCTGCGTCAACTTGCTCAGAAAGGTTAATCCATGGCGGACAGCAATTCGATTCTTTCCTCTGAAAGAAAAGAAAAAGAAGAAGTTATCGACAAGGCCCTTCGTCCGACACGTCTCAAAGACTATGCCGGCCAAGACGGGATTCGTGAGCAGCTCGATCTCTTCATTACGGCTGCGCGCAACCGCGGCGAGGCCCTGGACCATGTTTTGCTCTTCGGGCCTCCGGGCTTAGGTAAAACAACTCTGGCAAACATCATCGCCAACGAACTCGGCGTCAAACTTCGTCAAACCTCCGGCCCTGTCCTTGAAAAGGCAGGTGACCTGGCTGCAATGCTCACGAGCTTGGAGCCTCATGACGTCCTCTTCATTGACGAAATCCATCGTCTCTCCCCGGTTGTAGAGGAAATTCTTTATCCGGCCCTCGAAGACTTCAAACTCGACATCATGATCGGCGAAGGCCCTGCTGCCCGTTCGATCAAAATTGATCTACCGCATTTCACGCTTGTCGGTGCGACTACGCGAGCCGGCTCATTGACCAAGCCGCTGCAGGATCGTTTCGGCATTCGAGCTCAGCTTCAGTATTACTCGCCTGAGGATCTGACCACCATCGTGCTGCGCTCCATGCACCTGCTGAACATGCCCGCAGACAAAGGCGCAGCCGGTGAGATCGCAAGACGCTCCCGCGGTACGCCTCGAATCGCAAACAGATTGCTTCGACGTATTCGTGACTTTTCTGAAGTCCGTCATCAAGGCCAATTGTCCGAGCAGATCGCAAAAGACGCTCTTACGATGCTGGAAGTTGACCCAATCGGCTTAGACAGTCTCGACTGCCAGTTCCTGCTCGCGATCATTGAGAAGTTCCAAGGCGGTCCCGTCGGTATCGAAAACCTGGCTTCCGCTGTCGGCGAAGAGTCTGATACGCTTCAAGACATGGTCGAGCCTTATCTGATCAAAGAAGGCTTTGTTCAGAGAACACCAAGGGGACGCGTGGCTACACCACGCGCATACAGCCATTTCGGGCTCGATAGAAAACATAAAGATTTGGGGTTTTTATTCGATGACGACCAATATTAGTGCTTACAACCTGTCTGAGCGTCAGACGCAGCTGGACTTGTCCGTTCTTCCCTACGATTTTGAAGACAACGTCAAAGTATTGAGTGAACAGGCGCGTCAGACCTGGAACGACGTCCAAGATCTTGAAGCTTCTGCATGCCCTGACAATAAAGCTCAAATCACCATCACAATGCACCCGTCTTTTGCTTCTCAGATTTATTTCCCTGAGGAGTTTCTGCTTGTCATGGGATTAGAGTGCGTCGGTGTCCGCCAGGTGCAGTGCTTCCCGCGCGACACTTCAAGCTGCGACACGGAAGACGGAGAAATTACCGTTGCGCTCGTCTGCGTCGGAAAGAGACAGGACATCCAGGCCATTCCCGGCAAACTGGAAAAGGTTGTTTCCGACACACTCGTCGGAAAACAGATTCGAACCATTGAGAGCATTGAAGCCGTCTCGATCTACGACCGTTTGGACATTCCCAACGATTACTTCGATGATCATTTCTTAGTCGGTGTTTATCAAACTCCGGGTAAGACTGTCGAAGAATCCAAAGAAGACTTTAAAAACTATGCCCAGAAAAACGATCTTGAAGTACAACCCAACTTCTTAGTTGATAAGGAAGGTGTCTTCTACGTGCTTCTGCGCGGTGCCCGCTACAAACTCGATGCCATCGGCGACTACGCCTATACCTTCTGTGTGCGCGTGCCGCCGCTGAAAAAAGCCTGACTCAGCAACTCACAACAAATTTAAATCGTCGGCTTTCCCTTTTTGGAGGGTCCTCTCTTGATTTCTACTTTTTATTCGAACTCGTTCGAAGTTCTTCGGACGGTTCTTGCCACAAAAATCGGTTTTAATCTGGAGGACCTGCGAAACAGGAACGCCTCCTTTTTTGAGCAAATCGAAGTTATCGTCCCGACGACGATGGTCGAGGACAACCTCAACCGCTTCTTAGCCGATCACTTCGGCGCAACGCCGGGAATTAAATTCTCCAACGTCGCCAGCTGGATGTTCAAAGTTCTCGGGCAGTCTCTTTCTAACACTGAGACTTCCCAGGTCATGGACTGGACTTTTTACGAGATCCTGAGGCAAAAGCAAACCGAAAAGACCTTTCCTAAAGAAGAAAAGCGTCTTTATGAATACATTCAGACGTTGGACCCCGTGGGTGTGTTGGAGTTTGCCCGCCATCTGAACACGGTCTTCATTACCTACGGCTCTTATCGTTTTGATTGGCTGCAGCAGTGGGCGTTAGAAAAGTTTGAACTTAACAACCCGCTCCCGGCGCCGAATGCAAAGATCGAAGAAGCGAGGCTGAAGGAAAACTCTGACTTTTTATGGCAAAAACGTCTTTGGCAAGAATTAATCGAACAAACCGGCGCTGACAACAGGGGAAAAATCTTCGGTTGGCTTGAAAATACCATTACACGAATCCGCAAGAACAAGCCGGTTGAAGACAGCCTGCCGATTCATCTTTTCCTGCCGTTCTCGATTCCGCCAAACTTACTGCCTCTGATTCGAGCCTATGAAGATTCCCCGGCAGAACTTAATCTGTACATTCTTAATCCATGTGCCGAATACTGGTTTGAGTCCGTACCGAAAGCGCAGTTCGATTGGTCAGAAAATTTCAAAGTCGACAACAGCTGCCTGAACTACCTACTGACAAATGCAGCAAGTACGAGAGCCGCCATTGACAGATTGGACAGCTTCCTTTTCTCTGAGGAGGAAGCTTCAGCGATCGAAACAGATATTTCAGAGGAGGCAAAAAAGAAACGTCAGAATGCGTCCGTCAAACAACCCGGATCTCGGAATTTCTTAAGCACAGAAAAAACTTTTGAAAACCCCGAAGAAGAACTTAAAACCAAGGTTAGTGCTGAATCAGCTTCTGCGTATTTAGAGTACCCCTCCAAGTCATTCCTGCATAGCTTCCAAAACTCCATTCTTAGAATGGACAGCACACTTCTGCCCACTGAGCCTGATGAGAACGACGTCAGTCTTCGTATCCTTAAAGCGCCCTCTTTCGTCCGAGAAGTCGAAGCGACCATCGATATTCTTCAGAACTGGTTCACGGATAAAAAGCGCGTCCTTAAACCATCCGATGTTTTGGTCGTGGTCCCAGACATCGAAAAGGCAGCTCCCGTCATCGAAGGCGTCATGGCATCACTGCCGAAGGATCTTTTCATTCCTTGGAAGATCATCGGTCTCAGCGAAGAAAAGCAGAACGCGCTCGCGGATGCGTTTGTGGGCTTAGGCAAGCTCTTGATGTCTGATTTTTCCGCCAGAGAGTTCTTTGCTTGGCTAGAAAAACTCCCCGTTCAGCAGCAGTGGGGCTTCTCTTTGGACGATATCTCTGTCATTCAAACTTGGCTTTATTCCGCCGGGTACTCTGTCGGAATCGATCACCAGCAGCTTGCAGCGCTTAATTTCACAGATGAAGACACGTCTCTTCAAGACGCCATGGAACGGCTTTCGCTCGGATTCTTCCTTGATGAGGCCTCTCCCCTGCCATTTAAGAAGGTGCTTCCTATCCGCGGCGACGAAGAAGCCGGCTTTGACACTGTTTCCGACGACTCGGGTCGTTTAATCCAGGCGCTTTCTCAGCTTTACCTGAACCTTGCCGATCAGCGCCGCGAACTGCTCGCCAGCGATTTTTCACTTCCGGCAGAGGGCTGGAGAGAATCGCTTCTGGACATGAAAAACCGTTTCTTCGGCAGCAGCTGCGATCCTGAGGAATCCTATAACTTCACAGAAATCATTGAGACAGTCTGCAAAGGTCTGACCGCCGCTTTTGGCGGCACAGAAAAACCGGTCAGCTTCGATGTTGTATTAAGCGAGCTGAGAAGCGAACTCTCCAAAACAAAACGCGAGGTGACAAGCTCCGGGACCATGACATTCACATCCATTTCGCTGGCAAGAGGTATTCCCTACAAGGTCATTTGCTGCTTGGGTTTTGATGAGAAAAGCGGGTTCCCGGGAACACCGAAATTTGAAGAATTTGACTTAACCAAGGACCACCGGCGCCGCGGTGACCGAGACGCGAGAAAAGACAATAACGCTGTCTTCCTTGACACGCTTCTCAGCGCTCGGGAAAACCTTTTGATTTCCTACACAATCGGAACGAAGCCGCAAAGCGAAAATAATCCGTCGCTTGTCATTGATAACTTCAAAAATTACTTCCTTTCTCATGCCATGAGCGTGGGAATGGAGGACGGCACTGCTCAGGAAAAGGCTGACGAACTATGGAAGAGCATCGTTACAAAGGTTCCTTTAAATCGCTTTTCCATGAGAAATTTCTTAGAGGAACCGAAATCCCTAGAAAAACGGGAAAACAACCTTTTCTGGAAGAGCCCGCGGAAAGACGTTCTCGAATCAATCGAGCACGCCTACAGGAACCCCGATGCGAAGGAATCCATGTTCGCCAACACAGGGATTCCCGATGAGAAACTTCCCAAAACGATGCAGAACTCCAAGCTTCGGGAACTGCAGGTTAATTTCCTCATAAAGTTTCTGACATCCTACGATGAGTGGACAGCTAACTTGCTCAAACTTGAATCATCAGACTTCGAAGCCGACGAAAGAATGATCGTCCCTGCCAAAGATGACAAGCTCATGCACTCAACCGTCAGCCGAAAATTTCTTTCTTTGCTTGAGAACAACTTCTCCGACAAAGAGGCGCTCGACCTTCTGGCCCTTAATCCTAAGTACGGCATCGAAAGCGTCCGGCGTGCAGTTCTCAGCTTTGAAGCCTCAGAAGTTACCGAGGCATATGCCGCAAGAAAACAATTTATGGAGACTGAAACTCTAACAACTGTCTCTGCGACGCTTGACTATCAAGTTCCGCCTGAAATATCGACATACGTCCGTCGCCTCACGGACAAAACAGATCTCTTCCTTTGGAAAACGGAAGGCGAGACCTTGCGCGTCAAGCTCGGCGTTTTTTGCTCTGGATCAGAACAAAATCGTGAACTATTGCGTCAAATTATTTGGACGGAGGCAGGAGAGCCATACGATTTGCTTGTCTTTAACGATAGTTCAGACACAGATCATTTCAGTATTTCTTACTCTTCGATTATTCAGAACCACGGCGGCGAACCGCTTAAAGCTTTCTTGAAGTTATTTGAGTGTCACTGCAGGCACGCACTGGGAATGAATGCCTCGGATGATGCCCTGCTTTGGCAAGGTGTTTCAGAGGAAAACGTACGGAAAGCGGCTGATTTATCCACAGCTCTCAAAGAAGAACTCAGCGATTACTACAAACTCCTCAAAGGAGATGGCAAAAAGAAAGACATCTACCTTTCCGAAGCAATCAAAGCGCTAATTGATTTCGTTGAGAAACTTAAACCTTAATCGGAGTATTTATGCTTTTTAAAGAATTTGATGCAGCCACAACGCCGATTGAGGGGCACATGCTTTTGGAAGCCAGCGCCGGCACCGGAAAAACGTATTCCTTGATGCGGGTGCTGCTCAGGCTTTTAGTCGAGAAAGGGATTGAGCTGGATCGGATTTTGGTTGTGACATTCACGAATGCGGCCACCGATGAACTGTCATCTCGTTTGCGCAGCAACCTGACGGAACTCATTGAACAAATCAGACTGAAGAAGAACGGCAGCTTCAACGATCTGCTGGATAGCTGGGAAGAAAAGAAATATTGTTCGGCAGAAATTCTTGAAAAACTGCAAACGGCGCTCAATAAGATTGACGACGCTGCCATTTTTACTATTCACGGATTTTGCCAGCGAATCCTGCAAGACTTTGTCTTTTCTTCAAAAGGGAACTACGACTTTGAGATCGGCGATGATTCAGATGCGAAAGATAAAGCGTTAACTACTTTTCTTCGTACAAATCTTCCCAAGGCTTATCCAACCTGCCCTACGGAACAACTATCTCTAGCTCGCGACATTCCATGGGCAGACATCCTATCGACTGCTACCGGTCTGAGCAGAACTAAGCCCCTCACTCAGCAAATGAAGCTGATGAAAGACTCCGAGCATGAGCCTGAAGAAGAAACCAATCAGTTTTTTAATACTTTTATTGATCAGGCAACAACTCTCTACGAAAAAAACAAGAAAGATAAGCGTCTATTTACGTTCGATGACCTGCTGATTGAAGCAGAAGAACGCATTGTTAAAGATCCGGAATTCACCAAAGCCATTCAAAATCTTTATGGCGCTGCATTAATTGACGAATTTCAGGATACGGACCCGATTCAATACTCTATTTTCAAACATCTGTTCTTAGATGATCCGGAAGGCTCTAAACCCGTCATCTTTGTCGGCGACCCGAAACAGTCTATTTATCGCTTCAGGAATGCCAGTCTCGAAACGTATCTGTTAGCCAAAAATGAAATCAACAACCTTTACCAGTTAGTGAAGAATTATCGTTCAACGCCGGGAATCATCGCCGGAGTTAATGAATACTTCAATCCGGAAGGAAAAGGGCCCGACGGCGGCTTTTTGAATCAGGCTCTGACCTATTCGCCGGTGCAGTTTAATAAGAAAAAACTACCGCTCCTCCTAGAGAAAAACGGTAAACTCGAACCCCTCCCCTCTTTCGCTTTCTGGTCTAACGCCGACACTAAGGCCTTGTCCAATGCAGAGGCTCTTCGCGATATGGAGGCTATTGCCATCGCAGAGGAAATCGAATCCTTACTAAAGGAAAACGTTCTCTATGAAGGCCGGAGACTGAGGCCCAGTGACATCGCCATATTGGTCGCAAAGCGCTTCCATGCTGACAAAGTTATTGAGCAGTTGCGCAAGCGAGGCATTCGAACTCTTCGCTCCTCGAATGAAAACGTCTTATGTTCTAAAGAAGCGCACGAACTCAAGAGCGTTCTGGAGGCTATGTACGATCCGAGAGATACGCGTCTTGTGGCAGCGGCTCAGGCAACCCGAATTTTCGGCGACTCGTTGAATGACTTACTAAACAACGATGCGGCCTCTGCCCAGGCACGCTTGCTATTGGAGAATTCAGCGAAAATCTACGAAAAGAGAGGAATCATCGCTGCAGTCTCTAACCTTTTCGCCGGCGCCAAAACCGAAGAGCGTTTACTGCAATACGGCGGAGAACGCGCCCTCACGAACTATCAGCACATCTTGGAGCTTCTGCATCAGCAGCACAACACCATAGATAATCTGCAGGGGCTGCTGCGCTGGTTAAAACAAGAACAAAAAAAGAACAACGACAGCTATACCCTGAGACGTGAAACCGATTCCGATGTGGTTCGGGTAGAGACCATTCACAGCAGTAAAGGACTTCAATACCCGGTTGTTTACTACCTTGATCGGCCAATAAGCTTTTCCAAGAGTCAAGAATTTAGAGACGATGCAACAGGTGTCATTACCTTCTATGAAACCGAACAAAAGGCTCCCGACGACTTTGTTGAGAAATCTTATGAAGAGTCAATGAGATTGTTATATGTCGCTATGACGCGGGCAACAGCAAGAGTGGTCCTGCCTTATTTCTTTAAGAAGACTAAATCAGGGGCGCCGCACGGAAGCGTCGGCGGAAAATATCCGCTTGCGCAGGCTATCAGCGGAGAAACGTCAGGAGGAATGGCCATAATTAACGGGCTGAACCGGCTGCGGGAAGCTTTGAGCCCGAAGGAAGCGTCGGCAAGGGAAGTGAGAAAAGCCCTGCTTGAAGGAATATCCGAGCACAACAAAAACAACGCACATCCTCTCATGCTCTCTGAAAAAGCCTTGAATGCTTACTCTCCTTTTGATATTCGTTTTGACTTCGAACCCGGCAAATTTAGTGACTTCGAAGTCTCCATTAGAGAACAGATCGAACATCTTGATCTCAGAGCCGGTCGCGGTGACAGACAAAATCGTTCCTGGATTTCCTCTAGTTTCACAAGCCTATTGAGAACCATGGAGGCACAGGATTCTGCCGTCATCACTGATGAAACAGAAGCTTCAGAATCAGAGGAACCAGTCGCAGCATCGAAAGAAGAGGATATTTTGGAGGTTCTCAAAGGTTCTCAGAGCGCTGCCGAATTCGGCACGAAAGTCCATGAATTATTGGAAAAGATCTTCGACAAAAATTTTCATAATTGGAAGCTCAGAGTCTACAAATTTTTAGATGATCGTTTTAAGGGGTATGTCGCTCCGGAAACAGAAGAACGAAAGGCCGAAATCGAGACCAAAACGGAAGAGTTCTTCGAAAATTTATTCGAAGCAAAGATTCTGCCCTCCGCGCCGGGCTTCCACCTCGCTCAGCTTTTTAAAAATCTTAAAGATTGCCGTCCGGAATTGAAATTCATGCTTTCCGTCGGAGCTCCGATAAAGGGCAGAGAACGTCTGACGGCGAGTCTTTTGGCTGAAACACTAACAGCCTTTGATTCTCGTTATAAAGACTTCCATTTATCGGAACTCGATATGCGCGGATACCTCACGGGCTCCATCGACTTAGCATTTGCCGCAGACGGCAAATATTGGGTCATCGACTGGAAGACGAACAAAATTGATTACCGCAATAATGCTCCCGAGCTGTACACGCCAGAAGCCGTAGACGCCTTGATGAAAAACAATCACTATGAGCTCCAGTTGACGCTTTACCTGGTTGCGCTCAAACGAATGCTCGAGGTTCGTTTAAATCTGCCTGAAGGTGAGGGTTATAAAGTCATCGGAGGCGCGATTTACTGCTTTTTACGCGGTATCAACAAAGAAGGGCGCGGAACATACTTTGAGCGTCCCAAAGATGGCCTTATCGAATGTTTAGACGACTTCCTGAAAAACGGATTTAGTCGCGAACTCCTGGAATCTCGTGCTAAAGGAGCTGCGTGAAATGATTTCGCAAAACCAAAATTCATTTGAAAACCTCGGCACCATTCTGCTTGATCTTTTAGCTCGTCGAGGAAAAACTGTGACGGCAGAGCAGCGAAATGCGCTGGCGTTTTTCATGCTGCATCTCGGACAAGCAGAACACCTCGGAGGTTTATGTGTCGAGCTTGATGCAACGCCGCAAAATAAAGGATACGTGGAGCTGCTTAGGGAAGCAGAGCTGCTAACAGACGGCAGCAGCAAAATTGCTGATGAACCCAACAACCTTTCTGTCGCTCCGACGCCCTTTATTCTTGACGTAAGCGAACCGAAAAAGCTGAGAATTTATTCCCGCCGCAACTTTTGCTCTGAAAGCCGTTTGGCTGCGGGAATTCACGGTATGTGCTCTGCAAGCGCCAGCGAAGTCAACGAGGTAAAAGAGGCCTTGGGACAGCTAGAACAGACGTTAAAGAATGCACGAGAAAAGGGCGACAAGAAAGCCTACTCTTTAAATCCCCTACAGCTGAAAGCAGCCGAACTTGCGGTTTCGGAAAAATTCTCCGTCATTTGCGGCGGTCCCGGTACCGGCAAAACAACTACCGTTGTGAAGTTCATCGAAGCCTTTTTGAAGATTCATCCGAAGGGCATCATTCAAATGTGCGCACCAACCGGGAAAGCCACAAGCCGCCTCCTTGAATCCGTAAAAAATCAGGCGGATGCCGGTCCAACCTCTGCTCCTTACTATCCCGAGGTTCGCAAAGCTCTTGCCGAAGACAGGCTGACCTCTTTAACGATCCATAAATTACTGGTTACGGATTTATCCAACGGAAAACGGCCGTCTGCGGATAATCCGATTGAAGCAGATTTGCTAATCGTGGATGAGAGTTCAATGATTGACTCGGCCTTGGCTTTGAAGCTTGTCAGAGCAATTGACCCGGCCAGAACTCAAACAGTGTTCTTAGGCGACAAGCATCAGCTGGCAGCCGTCGGGCCGGGTTCGGTATTTGCGGATATCTCTGATAATTCAGGAGTTTTAAAAGGGCACATCGTTGAATTAAAAGAGAGCATTCGCTTCAATGACAAATCCGCTATCGGCAGGTTAGCTCAGTGCATGCTCGCGCTCGAAGAAAAGAAAGATCCCGACCTTTCCAGCTTTATTTCGCAAGTTGAATATACGGACGATCGTCCCTTCGAAGGATTTAAGGATACCGGCGTGTTTTTCAAATCTGCAGGAAGAAATCTTCCTCTGCGGGCTCAGAATTGGTTAGAAGAAAAACTCGATACCTACTGCAAAGCAGTCCAAAACTTAAACCTGACTTTAACTTCGAATGATAAAAACGAAGTAGATCCCAGATCAGCCAGCTTCGAAAACCTTCCTAGTGATGTACAACAAGCTCTTGAAGAGGTTTGGAACGAGTTGAGTACCTTCCGGCCCTTATGCGCACAGCGTGAAGGTCCCACAGGCGTCAACGCCGTCAATGACTTTTGCGAAGATTTTGTTAAATCGGCATTTAAAGTCCCATCCGCCGATGACATGTACAACGGCAAGGTCATCATTGTTCGTCAAAACGACTCCGGTCTCGGTGTTGCCAACGGCGACGTGGCTATTATTTTCGGCTTGAAGACAGCTGATTCCGACAAACCGACGTGGTATGCATTCATCGGTGATCTGAAGAAAATCGTTCCGGCTCAGCTGCTGCCAAAATATGACACTGCCTTTGCCATCACTATTCACCAATCGCAGGGTTCCGGCTTCCGTGATGTCGCCATCTTCCTGCCGACGCTGAGCGCCGGAAGTGATGCTGCCTCGTTATGCACGCGCGAACTTCTTTATACCGGCATTACTCGTTCGGAAAAAACGTGCCAGATTTTCGGGGCTAAGGATGTTCTGGGCATGTCTTTAAAGACCGTCACGCAACGCAGCGGAGGACTGCCTCAGCGGCTTAAAGAGCGCTTCAGCGAACAAGGTTAATTTTTAGTTCTCCTTGAGAGAAGAAGCCGAGCCGGTTAATCAAATCTAAACGGCTCTTCTCTTTCTACACCATGACAGATAAGAAATCAGGTTCTCAAAAACAAGAGCTCCGTCCAAATACTAAAGAGCAGATGCTCAAGCGCTTTAAAGAAAATTTAAGCACCTTCAAAAAGACTTTTGATTATCTAAAAGACAAATGAGTACGCCATTAGATATTGATGCGGTTGTCTTGATCAATGAGGCTCTCTCCGGTAATCGCTGCTCAGAAGAAGGAAGACAGCGAGTCGGCGGATGTCTGTCCAGCTATTCCTATTACGGCACCGTCCCAGAGCAGATAACCAGCATCGTTGTCAGCCTCCTCAAAGGTCACTTCTTCCAGGACGGCAACAAAAGAACGGCGCTGGCGGTCTACTTAGATTTGTGTCAAAACAACGGAATCCAGATCATATCTGATCAAGATCGCTTAGGAGACGTTTTTATAGACATCGCAGCCACCCAGCGAGACATCACGGAAAACGCTCGGTTACTCTTTCCGGATTGAAAAGAGAAATTCGTTCTCAAGCTCGGCCTATGCACGATACTTGTTCAATAGTTGCTCAATCTTTGCGCGATTCTTGTTCAATTTCTACTCAATTCCAAAAAATAGGTACTTTATTTGACATCAAGAACGCTTAGCCCCAGTAGGAAAAGTCTGTTTAATCCGATCGTTTAGAGATAAAAATCCCCTCTAAATTTTTATTTTATCTTTAGCGAAATTTCGCTGAAAAAACTGCTGTCATTTTCGAAATAAAAGATGAAGTGGCTCCCTCTCAAGCTAGGCCGACTCACAATACTTGTTCAATCTTGTTCAATTTCTGCTCAATCCTCAAAATAGAGGTTTTCTTTGACAGCCAGAACTCTCTGATCAACCAGCAAGGCCTTCTTTAAATCCTTCCTTAAAAGATAAAAGTCCCCTCTGAATTTTTATTTCGTCTTTCGCTGAATCTCGCTAACAGCGCCTAGAACTTCTCTCCGTATCTAGGCGCCTCTGTCGACCTTGTACGAACTTCTTGATCGTTACTTCAAGGAGTCGAAATTTGGAACTGCTTCCAGCAAACGGCAGGTGTAAGGATCTTTCGGACGATTAAGGATTTCTTCCGCCGATCCCGCCTCTACCACTTCTCCGGACTTCATCACAATAACTTCGTCAGCGAGATAACGCACAACACCGAAGTTATGAGTGATGAACAAGTACGAGATATCGCGGCTTCTTTGGATTTCGTTCAGAAGGTTCAGGATTTGAGCCTGCACCGAAACATCCAAAGCCGAAGTCGGTTCGTCACAAATCAGAAGTTTGGGTTCAACCACCAACGCACGAGCAATCGCCAAGCGCTGTCTTTGACCGCCCGAGAACTCATGCGGATACCGATTCAATGAATCGGAACGAAGTCCGCAAAGACCGATGACACCTTCAATTCTGCCGAGCGCTTCACTTGCAGGAATATCAGGATGCAGACTTTCCAGGCCCTCAAGCAGAATTTCCTTAACGCGCATTCTTGGATTCAAACTGGAGAACGGGTCTTGGAAAATAACCTGCATATCGACGCGGGCTTGTCGAAGTTCGGGACCGTTCAAGCTGCCTAAGTCCTTTCCATTTAAGAGCGCAGAACCCGTGATTTTTGCCTGCTGTCGCAGAAGCTGGAGAATGCCTCGGGCAACGGTGGTTTTGCCGCTGCCGCTTTCTCCGATCAGCGCTGTGGTCAATCCTCTGAGCACATCAAAGGAAACATTGTTGACGGCTTTGGCGTACTCCGTCGGATGCAGAAATCCGCCGCGAATCGGGAACCAAACGCTGTAATCTTTGACTTCCAAAATACGAGGCACATTCTTCTGCTCCCTTTCGACAACCACGTCACTTCGCGGAAGCTCAACCGGATCATTTTCAGGGAACAGACAGCGAACTTTTCGTCCGCCAATCTCCTGTAAGGCAACTTTATGCTCAGAGCATTCCGGGCGCGCCTTTTTGCAGCGTTCGGCAAATCGGCACCCGTGGAACTCTCGGTTCAGGCGAGGAACCATGCCCGGAATCGCTTCAAGCATCTGGCTCTTTTGCTTTCCTTCAGGCAGTGCCTTTAACAGGTTGCGCGCATAAGGGTGCAATGGTTTGGAGAAGAACTCACGCGCCGATGCCTCTTCCACTAACTCACCGGCATACATCAGCCCCACCCTGTCAGCGACCTGTGCTACCACAGCCAAATCATGAGTAATCAGCAGAATGCCGATGTTTTCGGTTTCCTTGAGCTGCTTTAAAAGATCAAGAATCTGAGCCTGAACGGAAACGTCCAGCGCCGTTGTCGGTTCGTCTGCAATGAGGTAGTTCGGCTCGGCCGCCAGCGCGATAGCAATCATCACACGCTGTTTTTGGCCGCCGGAGAGCTCAAACGGGAATGATTTCATTCTGCGTTCAGGCTCGGGAATTCCGACTTTTTTCAGCCAGTCGAGTGCCTTTGCTCGCGCTTCATCGCCGCGCAGCGGAGTATGAAGCAGAATCGTCTCGACAATTTGATCCCCGACGGTCATCACCGGATTTAACGACGTCGCCGGTTCTTGGAAAATCAGACTGATCTTGGAGGAACGAATATTGCGCATTGCCGCTTCCGGCAGACCCATGATTTCCGTTCCGTCAACGGTAACAACACCGCTCGAGACTCGTCCGGAGCTTGGCAGAAGTCTCAATAGAGAAAACGCCGTCATTGATTTGCCGCATCCGGATTCTCCGACTAAGGCGCAGATTTCTCCTCGATTCAACGTCAGACTCAGGCCGTCTACGACGCGAACCGTATCCTCGGAAGTGAGGATTTCAGTCACCATATTAGAGATCTGAAGCATTATTCCTTCCTCCCGATTTTGAGGACCAATCTCGGGTCGAACGCTTCCCGAACGGCTGATGCAAATAAGTTTGCAGACAACACAAGTGTGAGCATGAAAGTGAAAGCCGCGCAGAGGTTCCACCAAACAACCGGAGTGCGGGAAAGTTCAAGACGCCCGGCATTAATCATGGAGCCAAAACTGTGCGTTGTCGGATCAACGCCGACACCAACGTACGAAAGCACAGCTTCGTAAAGAACAATGCCGGAGAAATCCAACACCGCCACAATCAAAATGATGTGGATGACATTCGGCAGAACATGACGCTTCATGATTTTGAACGGTCCCAAACCGAAGGCACGAGCCGCTTGAATGTAATCAAGCTGAGAAATCTTCAGAGTCTCGGCGCGCAGCAGACGGGCGAGCGTGGCCCATCCCGTCAGACCGATGATGATCGAAAGCATGAATAGACGAAGGTCTGCTCTCTCAATGCCGGTTGCATACATGCCGGGATGAGAGTCAATAAAAACCTGGATCATCAGCACCGAGGCCGCAATAAGAAGAACGCTCGGGATCGAAGACAACGTGGTGTAGAGGTACTGAATCAAGTCGTCCACCCAGCCTTTGAAGAAGCCTGCACAGATTCCCAGCACCACGGCAAAAGGAAGCGTTGTCAAAGTCGCCAGTGTTCCGATCACAAGGGCGGTACGCACGGACTTAAAGGCTTGATAAAGAACATCGTTTCCTGTTTGATCCGTCCCCATCACGTGATAGTACGGCCAGAGCGCGCCGATCAGGCACCCGAGAACTATTAAGACAGAACATGTCGTCAGAATCGCTTCATAAGGAACCTCGTCGCGGCGCTTAAATAAAGTGCGCACTTCTTCCTTAAATGAGCGGCCTTTAGAACGGGAAATCAATCCGACCGTTAAGAACCACAGCAAAGCGCTAAGCGCCAGCCCCGCGCCTAAGCCACTGGCAGACTTAATAATGACGTCTTCTGCCCAATCAGCTCGAGCTTTAAGATGCGCGCCGCCGGCTTTCAGCGGTTCGTAATCACGTACAGGTTTGCCGTCTTCAAAGCGGGAAATTTTCTCAAAGGTCTGAGTCGCCAGCGGCATCGAATAAGACTTCTCTTCCGCCGAAGACGCTTTGCCGAGCGCTTTATCCAGAAGGGAATAGGCTTTGACGTCATAGATCGCGCGGCCGTCCTGAACATCAATGACGGGACGGAAATGCACCGAATCTACGACGGAGAGCAGAAGAAAGAAACACAGCAGCGAAAGCGAGCACAGCGAGGCGCCGGAACTCACAACATAACGCCAGCGTGCTTTGAGCTCTTCGGAGCGGGCAACATGAATCAGATAAAACGTCAGTGCCGCAAGAAGAACAACAACCACGATATCCGTCGGAAGCAAAACAAATTTAGGCATCATTTCAAACGGATCCTCGGGTCGGCAATCGTATAAGCCACGTCAGTCAGAATCAGACCGATGACATACAAGACTGTTCCTACAAAAACCATCGTACGGACAATCGCGAAGTCCTGAGCATTGATCGCATCAATCGTGAAGCTTCCTAAGCCCGGAATGCCGAAGAAGCTCTCCATCACTAAGGAGCCTAAAAACAGCTTCGGGAGCACGGCAACCGTTGAAGTCAGAATCGGCAGGCTGGCGTTGCGCAGCACGTGTTTAAAGAGAACTGCCGTTTCGCTCAGGCCCTTTGCTCGAGCGGTGCGAACGTAATCCTTGTTGATTTCTTCCAGGAACATCGATCGATACAGCAGCGCGTCTCCGCCGATACGCGAGAAAACGCCGATCGCAATCGGAAGAATCAGGAACGAAATCATGGCCGTTCCCGTCTCAAAGCCTGAGATCGGAACAAGCCGCAGGACTTTGGAGAAAAGCCACTGCCCGAAAATAATGTAGAAAAGTGACGAGACCGACATCATGACAATGGCAAAGACCACGCCTCCGATTTCAAGCTTCGTGTGCCGGAAAAACACTAAACCTAAAGAAAACACAACAATCACAAAGACGCCAAGCAAAAAGGTCGGAAATGCCAAAGCAACCGAGGGCCACATTCGGTTTTTGATTTCATAGGCAATGTCGCGTCCTGCGTCTGACGCGCCGAGGTCTCCTACCATGAGACGCGCACTGTGCTGCCAAAAAATCGTATCGGTAAGCTTATCCGAGCCTTCGGCCTTCTCATTCCAAAGCAGCGGCTTATCGTAGCCGTGCTCTTCTTTCCAGTTCTGGATCGCTTCAGCGGTCACGCGTTTGCCGCCGATATTGAGGCGAGCCATATCGTCCGGCGTGTTGACCGTAAAGAACAGCATAAAGGTCAGAAGATTGACGCCGATCAGGATCAGGAAGCCGTAGCCGATGCGTCTTAAAAGATAACGAATCATTTGACTTGCTCCTCTGTGGTGCGTGCGGTCATTCTTTCCCGCTTCCTATGAAGGGCCACGGCCGGAATAGTCACCAAGGCCGACAGCAGAACAAAAACCAGCAGCGGCCAGTAAATCGGTTTGTTCCATTCTTTAATGGCCTTTACACGCGTCTCAGGATCGAGCCTCAGATACTGAATGTGATTGCGCACAACTTGCGTGGGTTTGCCGTTGTGCACCCACTGATGGAACGCTGCGGAGCTTGTTGGAAAGTATCCGAATGTCCAAGGTGCGTCTTCCTGGACGATCTTGATCAGTTCGTTGATGGCCTCGGCCTTAGCCGGACCCTCGTCCATATAACGCATTCGGCTGAAGAGTTCGTCGTACTTCGGATTTTGATAGTTCGCCGCGTTTTCTCCGGAGCCGCCGGTCTTGGACTTTGCGTTTGGACCGTAAAGCAGGAACAGGAAATTTTCTGCATCCGGGTAGTCGGCAAGCCAGCCCCATAGGAAGAGCTGGTGATTGCCGGAAATCACTTTATCCTGGAAACGGTTGTAGTCCGTACCCCGGATATCGAGCTGAATGCCGATCTTGGCAAACTGCTTCTGGTACCAGTCGAGCACAGCCTTCGTTGAAGGAGACGCTGCCGCCTGGAAGTCGAGATTCAAGACTAAAGGCTCGCCGGTTTTTGCATCACGGCCGCCGGGGTAGCCTGCTTCAGCTAAGAGTTTCTTGGCTTCTTCAATGGATTTGCGGCGGACGAGTCCGTCTTCGGTCTTTTCGTAAACGATCGGGTTAAAGGCCGCAGCGCCGTCCTCTCGATATCCGAAAAGTCCCGGCGGCAGGGGTCCATGCGCGGGAGACGCCAGCCCTTTCTCAAAGATCTGGATATATTCTTCCCAGTCCATGGCAATAGAAATCGCCTGACGAAGCTTCTTGTTGCGCTCGCGCTCTTCGGGCGTCTTGCCTTCTCCTACGACCGGATCCATCCAGTTAAAGCCGAAGTACGTGTTTTGCGCTTCTATGGTCTGCGGAAACTGCAGTTTCTTTTCTTTGTACTCTTTCTCTTTTTCCGCGCTGTCCGCCATGCCGATCAAGAAGCCCTGACCGTTGTCGAGGCGTTCAATCTGCGGAGAGTCGTAGTAGCCCTGCAAGAACTTCGTGCGTAGCGGCACGCTTTCTTTTTCTGCCGAGATTTCAATCCGATCAATGAAAGGCAGCGGTTTTCCGCAGTCTTTTAAAAAGCCTTTTGCTTCGTCTCCGGGTTCACCCGTGCACGGATAGAGCTCCGTCTTTCGGAAATTCGGATTGCGCTCCATGACATGTTTGCGGTTTTCAATCGATTCCACCAGCATGTAAGGACCGGTGCCTACAGGCCAATAGTTCAAAGACAAGTTATTCTTGGCCATACCCTTCTGGGCGTAGAAGGCTTCTGCTTCCCACGGAACCGGCGCAAAGAAAGTCATTGCCAGCCAGTTGGGGAACTGGGGATACTTTCCTTTGACTTCGAGCCGCAGTGTGTGCTTATCCGGCGCCGATACGCCCTTGAGTTCAAACTTCCGTAAATCTAAGAACGGTAAGTCTCGATCGGAAGGTTTGAGGTCAGCGCGAAGACGCTTATCTTCCGCGCGCACCTGAACGGCAAAGTCTTTTAAGCCCGGAAGATAGTTCACCATCGTTCCGTAGACCGGAGCAATGATGCGGGGATTAGCCATCCGCTTGATCGAGTAAACGAAGTCCTCGGCGGTCAGTTCACGCGTACCTTTCTGCGGCAAATCCATCGGATTGTGCAGTTGGTCGATGACTTCAGGCGCTAAAGCGTGATTGACGTACTCGCCTTTCTCATTTTTAGCGAAGGCCGGATGAGGGGCAAACAAAATGCCCTTCTTAATCGGGATCTCGTAAACGCTCAGCGCAATCTCTTCCGCTGATGCAGTCTCCGGAAGAACCTTTCCGTCTTTATCCAAATAAACTGGCTTGACCACCTCAGCGGCAGAGCGAGGGATCAGACGATACGGCCGCTCTAAGAAGTGATATTGATAAAGCGGTTCATAGATACTATAGGTGTAAGGCGTCTCATCTGAAGAGTAAGAACTCGTCGGATCTAAATGCTTCGGACTGCGGCCTGAGAATGGCGTATAGAGCGTGTTGGAGGCAAGCTCTTTTTCCGTGTGAACGGAGTTCGGAATTTCTTTGCAGGAGGTCAGCGCGGCCAGTGCAAAGACGGCCGCCGACAGCTTAAAAAGTCTGCCGTAAGCTGCGCCGTATCCTACTTTAATTTTCACTGCTCTTCCTTTCGCCTATTTTGGGACGTGATATCTTATCAGATCGCAAAAAGTTCCAAAGAAATAAAACATTTAGGCACAGTTGCACACCTAGGGGTATTCCTATCTTTTTAAGTTTCACACAAGATTTTATTGATTCAGAAAAACGGGTACAAAGAAGAGTTTTCAAGCCTGATTCTCCGGTACCCGTTTGTTAAAATGCGCTGTTATGTGAGGCTGGGCTTCAAGGAGCCTTTTTGAGCGCGTCTAAGCGCGCTCGGATGAGAATTCGTTGATGGAAAAACACTATTTCGACTGGCCGGTTCGCGTCTACTACGAAGACACAGACTGTGCACGAGTGGTTTATTACGCAAACTACTTCAGATTCATGGAACGCGCACGCACGGAATGGCTGCGCGCGTTGGGCTGGAGTCAGGAGCGGCTGTACTCAGAGCTCGGCGTCGTCTTTGTCGTCGCCGAAGCCAAAGCCAAGTACAAGAAACCGGCTCGGCTGGATGATGAATTAGTGGTTCGATCAACGGTCACCGCGTGCGGCCGTACTTCTTTTGAATTTCATCAGGAAATTCTGAGAGGAGATGAAGTGCTCAACGTCGGAGACGTTCGCTGCGGCACGCTCGACGCGCACACATTCCGCCCGGTGGCTATGCCCGAGCCTATTTCAGAACAACTCAAAAAACTTTTAAATCATTAATCATTCGTTAGTACAAGGGACTGTGATGGAAGCATCTGCCGATTTATCAATCATTACTTTGGTTGCTCATGCGAGCGCCGTTGTTCAGATTGTTTTGGCTATTCTTTTGATTTTCTCTTTAGTGAGCTGGACCATTATTTTTCAGAAATGGTTCCAGATGAGCCGTGCAAGAAGAGAAGCCCGCAACTTCGACAAGCGTTTCTGGGGCGGTGCAGATTTAAATAAACTCTACGAAAGCGCCACCGAGCGCCGCTCTTCCATCGGCCCTCAGGAGGGCATCTTCTACTCCGGCATGACCGAGTTCTTAAGAAGCCGCGCGAGCAATCTCGAAGCCCGCGCCGGCACCTTCGGCGTCATTGACGGTGTGTCTCGCGCCATGCGCGCCCGTTATCAGAGAGAACTCGACATTCTCGAGTCGGGCTTGAGCGTTTTGGCCACCATCGGTTCCGTTTCCCCGTACATCGGTTTGTTCGGCACGGTCTGGGGCATCATGGACGCCTTCACCGGCTTGGGCAACCTGGAAAGCGCTTCGCTGGCTGTCGTCGCCCCGGGTATTGCCGAAGCTCTGGTAGCAACCGCGATCGGCCTGTTTGCCGCTATTCCTGCCGTTATCGGCTACAACCGCTTTGCTTACAGTCTGGATCGTCTCTCGAGCCAGTACGAAAGCTTCATGCAGGAATTCCAGAACATTTTGGGGCGTCAGGCCTAAGGACACAACATGGCACGTAACGGCAAAAGACGTCTTTTAGCAGAGATGAACGTCGTCCCGTACATTGACGTGATGCTCGTTCTCGTGGTGATCCTGATGGTCGCCGCCCCATACGTCAATCCTTCGATCGTCGATCTGCCGAAAGTCAATAAAGCGGCTCGCACTCCGGATAAAGTTGTCGAAGTCATTATCTCGCCAGACGGCAAACTCCAGATCCGCGATACCGCAAAGAAATTAACTCCGGTTGATTTCCCTCAGTTAGTCTCTACGGTCGAATCGATGCAGACCGACGGGAATCAGGTTCCGGTTGTCATTGCTGCGGATAAAACCGTCGCATATGAAAAAGTCATCGACGTGATGCGCAATCTACAAAAGGCCAACATCACGCGTATCGGTCTGTCATTGCAACTTGAAGGAAGCGGTGCCAAGTAATGGACGACTTATCTCCGAATCAAGCGAATCGGCTCTCAGGCGCTCAGGGTTATTGGGGCACGGCTTTTGTGCTCGCTTTAATCGCCCACGGGCTTCTTTTTGTGCTGCTCTTCGTTTCCATGCAATGGAGATCGGAGCCGACAGGACCCGTCTATGCCGAACTGTGGAACGGCGATATGCCGGCGGCAGAAGCTCCGGCAGAGACGCAACCGGAACCGCAGCCTGAGCCGGAACCCGAGCCTCAGCCCGAACCGGAGCCCCAGCCTGAACCTCAGCCGGAACCGGAACCCGCTCCCGAGCCTCCTGCTCCGGAAGAGCCTCAGCAGCAGCTGCCTCCGCCCCCGCCTCCTATCGCTCAGACGGATTTAGATCGTCAAGCCAACCTGCTTGAGGATCCGGACATCGTCCAAGAAAGACTCGACCGCGAAAAGAAGAAACAGGAAGAGGAAAAACAACGCATTCTTGAGCGCGAACGTCAGCTTCAGGAAGCCAAACGAGCTGAAGAGCAGCGTAAAGCTGAAGAAGCTCGCCAGGCTGAACTGCGCCGTCAGGAAGAAGAACGACGCATCGAAGAACAGAAGCGTCAGGAAGAGCTGAAGAAACAAGAAGAGCAGAAACGCTTAGCGGAAGAAAAACGTAAGGCTGAAGAAAAAGCAGAAGCCGAACGCAAAGCCAAGCAGGAAGAACTCAAGAAACAAGCTCAGGAACGCGAACGCAAGATCGCTGAAGAAAAGGCTCAGCGTGAAAAAGCCCTAGCTGAAAAACGCAAGGCTCAAGAAGAACTCAATCGTCAGAGAGCCCAAGAACAGGCTAATGCCGCCCGCAGAAAAGAAATGCTCAGCCGCTTAACCGGCCAGAGCGGATCTGCCATGGGTTCAGGCTCCGGCGCCATGACGAACTTCCAGCAAGCCCAGTACAACAACCGTATCGTTGCCTGCATCCGTCCGCATATTACGTTTAATACGCCGGCCGGCGCCAAACGCGGAATGTACGTTGCCAAGTTCGATGTCCGTCTGCTCAAGAACGGTCAGAAGGCTGTTCCGCCCAGGATGATCAGCAGCAGCGGTCTGAAGGCTTTCGATACGGCGGTGGAAAAAGCGATTCTGATGTGCAATCCCTTCCCAAAACCCCCGGTAGGAGACATTCCTTCTTCTATTACATTGACATTTGATCCGGTTGACGACGCAAACGGTCGTTAACCTAACGGAGACAGCCTATGAGTACCTCGGCAGCCGCATCCGCCGAAATCGCCAAAGTCGCACAAACAGCGGTTACGACAGAAGAACTTTTAAGCGGCGACAGAAACATCCTGGATCAACTCCTGCTGATGTTTGAAAAAGGGCTTAACCAGCCGATCATCTATTGGCAGCTGGCCTCCATTCTGGGCTCACTGTTTTTGGCTTGGCTGCTCGGCAAATACATCCGCATGCGGATTATTAAGCACTTAGCCGCCAATGAAATCATCGAAAGCGACGAGATCAAAGCGGAAGAAGGCGAAGCCCCGGTCAAGCCTGAACATCGCGAGAGCGCTTTCTGGGCAAAGGTAAGACGAGGCATTGAGACGCTGATTCTGCGGCTGAGTTTCCCGCTGCTTGGAATGTTCTTCATCGCGGTCAGCACCTTTACCGTGCGACTTTTCGGCTTGCTTCCTAAGAAAGCCCTGCCGCTGGAATCCATTGCTTGGCTGATTCTCGGGGCCTACGTTGTGATCCGCACAGTCGTATTTCTGCTGCACTCACTTTCGCGCAAATACAACAGCAGCCTGGATAACTTCCTGACGTTTTCGATTTGGGGCGGTGTCGCGCTTCAGATCGTCGGTGTACTGCCTAAGTGCGTCGAATTCATGCAGACCACCAAAATTCCGCTGGGAAGCACCAACGCAACGGTTTGGTCTGTCTTCCTTTCCGGCTTCTCGATTGCCTTAGCGCTCTTTATCGCGAAGTGGATCGGTCAGTTCTTTGAGAAATGGATAAACAGCCTTCCGACCATGGAGTCCAACGTCCGCGTTGTGATCATCCGGGTAGTCAAGGTCGTTTTAGTGACGATTGCGATTCTGATCGGTCTGGCTTCCGTTGGTATTGACATCACCGTGCTTGGTGTCTTCGGCGGTGCCATCGGTGTCGGCTTAGGTTTCGGCTTACAGAAAATTGCCTCTAACTACGTCAGCGGATTCATTATTCTTCTGGATAAGAGCATCAAAATCGGAGACTTGGTGAACGTTTCCGGCGGTATTGTGACGGACATCAAGACGCGCTACACAGCTGTTAAGGCTTACGACGGCAGCGTAACGATTATCCCGAACGAGAATTTCGTCACCAGCAGCGTTCGCAATACCTCGTACCTGTTGGGTCCGGGACGTGCGACCGTCATGATGAGCGTTGACTACAGCGCCGACATTGATGAAGTCATTGAGCTCATGACCGATATCGTCCGAAAACAGCCGCGCGTGCTGATCAATCCGGCGCCCTACACCATTCTGACGAACTTCGGAGCCGACGGTATTGAACTGACGTCGTACTTCTGGGTTCCCGACCCCGAAAAAGGCACCGCGACTTTGAGGTCCAACATTGGTCGCGCGATGTTCCGTGAATTCAACAAGCGCAAGATCAACATTCCGTTCCAGCAGAGGGATCTGCATATCATTTCGATGCCGGAAGTGATATGCAAAGTCGAAAACGACGTTCCTGCCCCATCGAAGTCCGAAGCAAAAGCAGGAACATAACGGTTTCTAACCTCTAATCAATCTGAAAAGTCGAAGCTCAGCCCTTCGACTTTTCTTTCTTGAATCTCTAATCCTCAAGTCCAACATCTTTCAAATTTTTCCGATATGTTTCGCAAGTTAGGCCCGTGGTTCATATTCGTCGCTGCATTGTTCGTCATGAGTTTAGGTATCGCACTCGTGACTCGAGGCAATCTCGGAACCACGCCCATCAGCTCTCTGCCATTAGTGTCGTCTTATGCCAGCGGCTTAACCTTCGGTGAAACTACTTTCTTCATTAACTTGCTCTTTGTTGCTGCACAGTGGCTGCTGCTCCGAAAATCCATCAACAAGCTTCTACTTCTCTCGCAAATTCCGATCACATTCGCCTTCTCTTACTTCATCGATACATCTATGCAGATCACTGAGTTCTTGTCTTCAGATATTTATTGGAAATGTTTTGCAGTCTCGATGCTTGGAAACGTGGTTCTCGGACTCGGCGTTGCTTTAGAAGTGTTTGCCGGCGCCGCAGCGTTACCCGGGAAGGACTCGTACTTGCGGTCAGTACGGTTCTGCACAAGCCATTTTCATCCGTCAAAATCGCCAATGACGTTATTTTGGTTTTGTTGGCTTTACTTCTTAGTTACTGCGTTTTCCACGAAATACGCGGGCTGCGGGAAGGAACTGTTATTTCGGCGTTATGCGTCGGCATCTTTGTGAAATTCTGGCTTGCCGGTCTTACAAAACTTTTCAAGAGAGCGCCAGCGGACACAGAGTAACTTTTAGAGCTTTCCAGCCGCAGCGGAGATCGGAGAATTTAAATCAGGCTCGATGAGTCGGAATCGTCAGCTTCAAGGCCTTGCTGATTCTAAATATCGTTTCGAATTTAGGTGATCCTTCGGGGCTGAGCGCTCTGTACAAACACTGCTTTGAGAGACCTGTCTCCTTTGCGAGCTGAACCATTCCTTTAGCCTTCGCCATTTCGCCAAGTGCCCTTCTAACGAGTGATCCATCTCCCAGATCTTCTTCAACACAGGCCTTGAAAAAAGCTTCGGGATTGTTTTCCGTATTGATAAGGTAGTCCTGGATGTCAAATTCTTTGCCAAGCTTCGTAGTCACGCTTTGTACTCTTCAAGTAAGTTCCTCGTCGAAACCTTCAGCGAAAGTTTAAATGAACGCAGGCTTTCTTGATTGAACTCGGCAGCCTCTTACGCGGCTACCGACTCCAGCTGTTGAGTTTTGCATTGCATTAACCGTTGAATTTGGGACTTGAAGCTGAGTAATGGGCTAACGGGGTTTTCCTCATAGTTCGCTTTTTACTATTGACTTCCTCCCCTCCATAAATGAAGAGGATTCCTACCGCTTCTCCGACAGCCGTAGCTTAATGTCGAAGTTGCCTCGGCGGGTTTCTGCTTCAGCGGGATTGCCCAAA
>ERZ825525.550-NODE-550-length-48032-cov-6.716823_pt1 | contig 48032 bp, 52 predicted proteins | sample MGYA00519930_ERZ825525 | MGnify/ENA primary metagenome ERZ825525 (study PRJEB31778, sample SAMEA3449203) | human gut metagenome | biome: human gut; feature: human-associated habitat; material: faeces | place: United Kingdom | collected 2010/2012 ... | reverse complement strand
GCACCGTCGATAAACTCGAATCTATCCCGGGATACGAAACTTCCGTTTCGCGCGAAAGATTTTTTGAAATCGTGAATACCGTCGGGTGCAGCGTCATCGGTCAGAGCGGGGAACTTGCGCCCGCGGACAAAAAACTGTACGCGCTTCGGGACGTAACGGCAACCGTCGACAAACGCCCGCTTATCGCGTCCAGCATTATGGGCAAAAAACTCGCCTCGGGCGCGGACGGCATCGTTCTGGACGTCAAAGTCGGCAGCGGCGCGTTCAATAAAACCTTTGACGAAGGGCTCGCGCTTGCAAAAATTATGGTCAATATCGGCAATAAGGCGGGCAAAATCACAAGGGCGGTCATCACGAATATGGATAAACCGCTGGGATACGCCGTCGGAAACGCCATCGAGGTCAAGGAAGCCGTCGAAATCCTGAAAGGAAACGGCGATAAGGAACTCAAAGAAATCTGCATCGAACTTGCAAGCAATATGCTGTATATCGCGGGACGCGGCAGCCTTGAAAACTGCAAAAAAATCGCAACCGCAAAACTCGAAAACGGCGACGCACTCGATACGTTCAAGGCGATGGTTCAGGCGCACGGCGGCGATACGTCGTACGTCGACGATCCCGAAAAATTCCCCCTTGGCAAGTTTTCGCGCGACGTCAAAGCCGATAAAAGCGGCTATATCGTCAATATGGACTGCGAAAAGTACGGGCTTACAAGTCTTGCTCTCGGCGCGGGGCGCAATAAAAAAGAAGACAATATCGACTTTGCGGCAGGGCTTGCCGTAAGAAAGAAAACCGGCGACTTTGTGGAAGTAGGCGACGTCCTTGCAACCCTTTATACCTCGGACGAATCGAAACTCGACGCGGCGGAAGAAATTCTAAAATCCGCGTTGTCGTTCGGCGACGTCAAACCGCCCGAAGTCCCCATTATCCTCGGCAGGGTGAAATAGTATGTACAACGACCTGAAATCGGCAATCGAGTTTTTCAAAAACGATAAATTCGCGGCTTCGACCGGCGTCGAAATTCTGTCCGTCGAAACCGGCCGCGCCGTTTGCGCGCTTGAAATTTCGCAAGGTCACGTTAACTCGGACGGGTTCGTGCAGGGCGGGGTAATCTTTACGCTTGCCGATTCCGCTTTCGCCGTCGCCGCAAATCTCGGTACCGCGGACGATTGCTGCGTCGTTACCACACAAAGTAATATCAATTTCCTTTCGCCAGCCGCCTCGGGAAGGCTCGTTGCCGAGGCCGTTTGCGTACGCGACGGACACAGCGTTTCGGTTTATAGGGTTACCGTGTCCGACGAAACGAACAATCCGATTGCCTTCGCGACGTTCACCGGATATAAGGTCAAAAAATAATTCGGCACAGTGTTTTTTATTTAGTTATTATAAAAACAGGAATAAAATAATTATATGGTAGACAAAAGTAAATATTTAGTGCTAGACATAGAGAGCACAGGCATAGATATTATAAAAGACGATATATTATCTTTGTCAATTTTTGATCCTAAAAATGAAGTTTTTTTTACAAAGTTTTTTCCATTAACAAAACGCAAAAGAATTAATAATTCTAAAATACATGGCATTACGCCAAAGTACTTGAAAGGCGCAACTCATTTTTCACAGCAAGATATTAATCAACTAATTGAAGATTTCGATATTAAAAACAAAAAAATATTAACATATGGCACGTTTGATAAGAAAATTCTCAATGTGTATTTTTCCGAGCATGGACTTTCTGGGTTAGAATTTTTCGTTTTTCAGAATATTAAGGACTTAGTCATCACAAATAAATATCATAAAGAAGTTTACACAAAGGACTTTGTTTGTTCGTCCCTTGGTATTAGCGGAGTAACAGAAACTCATAGCGGAAATAATGATTGTTTATTGGAATGGAAACTTTTTGAGAAAATACAAGGGCAACCAATTTTGATGTACAATAATTGTATATATATGTTTAACAAAGATTATTATGTTCCCGCAACAATACTGTGCAATTATCCAAAGTATCAAAAATTTGTAAACAATTATCCAAAACCAAAAGTCAAGATAGATGAAATATTTAGGCAAGAAATTTATTTGGATAATTGTTATCATGGTGATTTGTATTTTTTCGGATTAAGAGTAGAGCGTTATTTACAAGATAGATTATCTGCAATTGAGCAAGATACTGAAAAATTTCAAAAAGACAATTTCAAAAAATTGGAAATGATCGGAGAATTTACATATCCGTATGGAAAAGATCCTAAAATATTTTTTGATCAAAAAGGAGATATACATACAGAACTAGAAGATATAGATTTACGTAATTGGTGTAATAACGCAAATAAAACTATTCATTCAATTGATAATAAGGATTATGATACGATTAAATATTTGAAAGATGAAATATTTAAAAACGACGAAATTCTTTATCAGGAACTCGTAAAAAACGAAGAAATGCATGCATATGCAAAATGTGATTTTTCTAATTCTAATGCCATAGTTGAACTAAAAGGAAGCATTACATATAATATAAGTTCCCATGCCATACAGTTATATATAGAGTCAAACGGAAGGCCAATATATGTTCTTAAAGCTTGTATGAGTGAAAATCGGACAAAACTCTTATATATATTGACAAAGGTGACATTAATATTTGAAAATAAACGAAGGTCTGTATACGAATTAATAGTAATTATTAAGAATTGGATTAAAAACAATAACGACATCGGGTCATATTATGCCTGTGCTGCAAATACAGGGATTGACATACAAACAGTAGAAAAATATTTTTGTATAGCAGAATTAAATTTGGAATGCTCAAAAGAAGATGTAGACAAGGCGGTTTTTATAAACAAAACAATCATTAAAAACAAATCAAAGTATGCGGGATATACAATAAGAAATACATTGATACATTTTAATGAAATGAGGATAATGATCAAAAATAATCCTATCATTACAGATGAGGAAATTATGCGTAAATATTCACAAATTGATAATCAATATATACAAGCTTGTATAAATCATGTAAGGGGAATTGTAGTCAAGAGACAAAGGAAGAAAAAAGAGAATTGAATGATTAAAATAACAAGGGACAATTTAATTATTTCGGCGAATATCGTTTGACAACGCCTTGTAAATTAAGTATAATTTTAGCGTTGTAAAATTTAATATCTTTTGGAGAAATCGCCTAGTTGGTCGAGGGCGCACGACTGGAAATCGTGTAACCGTGAGAAACGGTTCGAGAGTTCGAATCTCTCTTTCTCCGCCATTAGGGAATAATACGAACCCTGACGATAAGTTAGAGTTCGTATTATTCTTTTCTAACGAATATTTCGGCATAAAAGTCGATTTGAACAGCAAAAAGAAGAAACTGCCGGGCGTTTAATCGCTCGGCTTTTTCTATGCTTAAAAACAGATGATTGCTATGAAAGACCGTATAACAGTTTTTTCAATAGACATAACAATAAAGATACCGCTCCGGTTTTTTGCCTTTCGTCTTTGCCGTTGTAGCACAGTTAAAAGCCGAAGTAAACGGGAAAAATTGTCGCTGAAAACTTTAATAATACCAAGAGTCAGACTCGCTATTGAGTTTGGCTCTTTTTTTATTTACGCAACAATTTTGTCCATTTTCGTTGACTTCGGGGATTGCGACTTTAACTCGCACTTACGTTTGCTTTTCTCGGTGCTACTCCGTCTTTGCCGAAAGGCTAATAAAAAACGGAGGTATATCCCAAATGAAAAAAGTAGTTTACTCAATCAGAAAAGTTAGAAATTCTAACGAAAAGTTATCCGGTCTCGGATTCATCAACGATGAAGGCACGTTGTTTTGTAAATGCGTTTCAAAAAACGGCAAACAATACACACGCGCTTTCGATGACGTTGATAAGCATTGTTTCCCTGTATTCGGAAAAGAAAACGAATACAAAGGTTACGTGACTATGTATTACGAATACGAAGGCAGAGATATTGAAGTCGAATACTCGATATGGTTCAAGACGGTATAAGGAGGATTTGAAAATGATTAACCTTAACGAAATTGCATTTATCGACACAGATGGGTTCGATTACAACGACGGTGAATGTCTTGTAAGATTTGACATCGTTATGTACTGCCCCGACAAGAAACTTATCACTTTTGCCGTTACGAAACAAGGACGCATAAGCGTTCTGGATTATCAAGTGTTTGAAGACGAACGCGGTCATTACATCGAATACGGTAACACCTATGAAAAAATTTATATCGACGAAACGGAGGCTTGCAAATAATGAATACACCTATTATCGACTTAGAAGAACTGCTCGACGAAGCAAAAGACAGAATTGAAGAAAAACTAATAATCGAAGGAGAACTTAAAAATGAGTAACAATATAAAAATCGTAATAGGCTCTTGGGGCAGTTACAACGAATGCAACGAAAGAGCCTTAGGCTCAAAATGGCTTGACCTTTCGGATTATTCCGACTGGGACGAGATAGTCGAAGAACTCAAAAAAGAAGGCTTTGAACTTGACGGTATCGACGAAGAACTGTTTATACAAGATGTCGAAGGCATCCAAGATCGCTCGGTAAACTGGGATTACGTCAACCCCGAAACGCTGTTCAATACGTTAAAAGAATCGGGCGTATTAGATAACGAATACAAGTATAAAGTCTTTTGTGCGTTCCTTGAAGTCCGCTGCTATGACGATTTTGAAGAAAAAGTCAACTCGCACGGCGACCGTTGGGACGATTGTATCAATCTTTGGAGCGGTTACTCGTGGGAAGATTACGGCAAAGAAATGCTTGACTGTTGCGGCTATCAGATACCCGACCACATTTTAGACTTTATAGACCTTGAACGCTACGGAAGATACTGCGGCGAAGAAACGCTGTCCGAATACAGCGACGGCTTAATTGAAATTTATTAAACATAAAAGGAGTTATTACTATGAATATTACTATTGAATACAAAAAACAAAAAGCACTTGAACTTATGAAAACTTTGGACATTTACAAACCGTATATTAAAGGCTTTGAAAAAGACAACAATGTTTGCTTTTTTGAAGGCTTCGGCGGATTTTGGGCTTATCAAGAGCCTGAACTTATGGCAAAAATCAAGGAGTTTGAAGAAAAACACAACTGCCTTGTATATGCCGTTACGCACGAATACTTAGAATTCGGCGAATGTTACGACTTTCTTTTCATATCCGACTATGAGGAAGAATGGGATGAAATGCTGTATAGACAAGGCAGAACGTTCTATGCTTACGCTTACGTCTGGAACAAAACCGACGACTACTGCTCGGAGTTCGGCACGATAGGTATCCGCTCGTTCGGCGGTGGAATTAAAAGAGTTGCGTGAGGTGAAATATGAAAGAATACAAAGCAATGGCACATATCAACTCGCTGAAAGGCGAAATGGCGGAAATAACCGTGCTTGATAAAGTCGGCGATAACGACTACATAGTTGACTACAAGGGTGTGAAATGTCACGCCCTTTTTAACTGGTTTGTTTGCGAATATTACGCCGACGATATTTACGGGAGAATTGAACAATGAGATACATTTTTTATCATTACAACGAATACGGAACGCTCGTTTTTGACTATTACGACGACGAAACGCACGTATCGCAATCGTATGTATTCTACACGCTAAAACAGGCTGTAAGCAAATTCAGACGTGACAACGGCTTGCAGTATAAACGCATCAAAATTTCTAAATTATTTTAAGGAGATAATCGCTATGGCAAACATAAAAGACTTGAAAAAATACATAGGTTATGAGTTTTCGTCAGGTTGTTACACCGGCGACGACTACAAATCGTTTCAGACCAAATATATCAACTACCTTCGTACTATGTGTCAGAACAACCACTGGCAACTTGTAAACGTCGGCAGAAACCATTACTGCTTTTCGGCATTTATAAAGAGCGCGGAAAACAAATGCGTTTACGTGTCAATATCCGACGTCAGATACTTTTCAAACGAATGGTATAACCACATACTTATCCGCACGGCAAAAAACGAACAAGACTATCGAGGCGGTTTTAATAACTATACAACGCTTGACGGACTTGAACTCAGGGCTTGCGAACTGCTTGACGATTTACCGTTTTAAGGAGATACGAATATGAAACTTAATCTTACACCGCAAAACAAGCAAGAAGAACTGATATTCAATTACTTGCAAAACAACGCGAGCGAAACGCTTGCCGACAAGATAAACAACGGCACTCCGTTTGAAAAAGACGGTAATCCTTTGCTTAACAAAAAGACGCTTTCGGGCTTTATGAAATACGCTTGCGACGAGGCGAGAAATCTTGCCGAAAAAGGTGCTAATTCCGCCTGCATTGACGACGCTACCGTTTACGGTTGGGCGATTCATTATTTTGAAGAAGAAAGCATTGAAGGAACGCTTTACACAATAGACGGTGCGGAATATAAACCTGCTCCGAAAAAGAGCGTAAACACAAAGCCTGTAACGCCAAAACCGCAACCGCAAAAGCAACAAAGCCTGCAATTCTCATTGTTCGATAAATTCGACGAAAACGAAGTTAATGATACTAAAACCGACGCTTTAACCGCCGATACCGACACAAACGACGAAGAATCGTATATGCCGAACGAAGAAGAAATGCAAGAGATTCTCGCCCAAGTTCACAAAGAAGAACAACGCGAAAAAGGCAACGCTATGTATCAAAAATATATGACGTATCAGGCGGAACACAAGACCGCAATCGTAGCGTATCGTTTAGGCGATTTTTACGAGGTTTTCGGCGACAATGCGGTAACTCTCGGCAATGAGTTAAGCCTTACGATTACAAGCCGTGACGTAGGCTTGAAAGACCGTATTCCTATGATCGGTTTCCCGTATCACGCCGCTGAAAATTATTTTGCAAAGATAGTCAAAAACCACGACTTATATATCGTCGAAAACGACGGCGAAAAGCAATTTATTGAACATATCGAAACTGCCGTTAATCGACATATAGACGTAGATACGGGCGAAATTCTTACCGAAGAAGAAATGCGAGAGTTTGACGGAGATATAGAAGAACCCGACGATTTATTCTTAGGCGAAACAGCCGTCCCGGACGTCGTGCAAAAACTTAAAAAACTGCTCGGCGACATATTTATCGTGAGGTGACAATATGAAAATCGAAAAGATAAAACCTATTCCGAAATACATACAGAAAAAGATTAAACTTTACGACGATAAATTGAAAACCGCGCCGTTCGGTCGAACTCGCTTTTATGCGTATTTCACTAAAAATGACGGCGAACTCGTCAAAGTAACCGTAGCCGTTCGAGAATATAAAAAGCAATGGTATTGTAAGCCTGTTGTCGTTCACGGCGTTCATTCCGACAGATGTTTCGGCAAAGACATTAAGTTTACTTTTATCGCCGGTTATTCTGTCGGTTGGCACGAACAAGGGCTTTCCAAATATCCCGACTGGTATGAAAGCAACGACTGGGGTTGGTCGTCTGACGATTCGTTTGATCCTTATGCCCCGATAGTCAACCGCGATTATATCTTGCAGCATTTTCCCGAATACAAATACAGCGCAGTTGACAGATATACGGGCATACACGTTTTCAAATATTTACGGCTTTACGAACAGTATCCGCAAATCGAATATCTGACTAAACTCGGATTGCATAATATCGCTATGTCAACGCAAATTTTACGGCTTTGCGGTAAGGACAAAAAGTTCTGCAAATGGCTTGCGAAAAACAGACAAGATATTGTTCTATCCGACTACTATGTTTCTTCTATTATGAAGGCGTATAAAACCGGCAAACCCATATACGAAATCAACAATTTTGCTAAACGAAAGATAAAATTCGATCACGCCGACCGAATGGATAATGTAAAAGCACTTGTAAAAAAGGAAGTCGGCAAGTTTTTAGATTATATCGAAAAACAAAATACAAACTTTTATTCATATAGAGATTATCTCGACGCTTGCCAATATCTCGGCTTGGATATGGACGAAGAAAAGAACCGATATCCCCACGATTTCAAACGTTGGCACGATATACGAATTGACGAATATCGCTCCGCAAAAGCACTAAAAGACGAACAGGACCGCAAAGAGTTTTACGACAAATTTGCCGCCGTGGCAACAAAGTATTTGGGGCTTGAATATGATAAAAAGTCCGTCTATATAGCGATTATCGCACAAAAACCGTCCGATTTAATACACGAAGGTGAAATGCTTCATCATTGCGTGGGACGTATGGGTTACGACCAAAAGTTTGCTCGTGAAGAAACGCTTATCTTCTTTATTCGAACAAAGGAAAAACAGGATACTCCGCTTGTTACGGTGGAATACTCTCCGTCTCAAAAGAAAGTGTTACAATGCTATGGCGACCACGATAGCAAACCAACGGAAGAAATACTCGATTTCGTACACAAAAAATGGCTACCTTATGCCAACAGACAAATAAAACAAATAGCGGCGGCTTAACGCAAAGGAGATTATATTATGGCTACTTATTTCAGAATAACCGCGTATCACCCCGAAAAAGATATGTCCGTCATTATGGACTCGAACGGTATCTACGAAAAACTATGGCAGTTCTCGGCATATCTCGTATCGAAAGGCTTTAAGGTCTTGGAAGTCGGAAGCGAAGGATCTTTCACCGACGGAAATATCACGAGAGCCGAATACGACGCCGAAAGAATGATTCTTCGGGCTTGTCAGAAAGGCAAACCTACTTATCGTGACGGAACGGTGATCGTCGAAGGTAAATACTATAAACCGATAAAAGGCTAAATACAATATATAAAATCGGGAGTGGATCGTTTTTCCACTCCCTTTTTTGTTTAATAAAGATTCAGGTGCTTATTAATGACATACAAAACGGGGACCTGTTGCTTTTACCATTCCTTTTACATCGTCCAACTTTTGTCCCAAAGCAGTTTTCAAATCACTATAAATATCTTTAAGTTGTACTGAACAAGAAGTAGTGACTACAAGTTTTCCTTTTGAATCATATTCTTCAATAATAACCAAATAATGACCAAAGGCTAAACCGCACACAGGAATAAAGTATGTATCAGCTTCTTTATCCAAAACGGGGAATTGCTCATTTGAATCGACAAAAAATACTTTCACAATAGATTTAGTGACGCTATCGTGCGCTTTCTTCCAGAAAATATTTAATAAGTCAACACCGTTAGCGACATTAAGGCACACATTGGCTATAAGTTGCTGTTTGAATGCTTCCGCTTCTTTTTCATCGAAGGCACTCTTATCGGCAAAAACAATTTTCAAAGGCAAAGTGCAATCATCTGCAACACCATTTTTGAAAACGATTGTCAGAACATTCCCCGCGTTCGAAAGGTCGATATCAATAATAAATTTGCCATCTTTAGATAAAGTGTACTCTTTACCATTATACAATACCGCACTTACAGAAGAGTTTGACAATAAAACCTTATATTTGCCGGCTTTGTAATTCTCGTTTTGATACAAAGTAATAGTATCATTAACGACTATCTTTTCTTCGCCTAATTCCGAGACAAAAGAAAACGTGCCTCTGCTTAACAAATTCGATTGATAAATATCCATATCGTCCTCCTATTTACTTAAAAACTCAATTAAATCTATACATTCTTTAATTTCATCAATAGTCATATCGACATTCTTGGTTTCAGCATGAACAATATTGTTTCGCTTCATACGCAGTTTATGAAGAAGTTGAATACGTTTGTTTGAAACACGATCTTCCTCTTGATACCTGTAATAATCGTTATCCTCGTCATCATAACAATTATGCAGTTGCATAGTTCTATTGATAAGGGTATCAATCATTGTAAACAAATCGCCGGAATACCTGAATTTGTATTCAAGAATAATTTGAAGGCGTTTACAAATCAAAACTACTACTTTGTCAGACTCACCCTTATTAAGTTCAGACAATAGATATTCTTTGTTTAATTCGGCTGAAATCCTATCGTACTCTTTTTGAAGAGCCTTCTCATGCGTAACCGTTTCAAGTTCTTCTTCATATTTAGAAATGGCTTCATCAATCATACGTTGCTTAATGCTCTGAATTGCTTCCAACGTAAGAGCAGAATAAATATCGCTCAACGGGATATTCCCGAATTGAAGAACCAACAACGATTGATATAAACTGCGGTCTAATACGTTTCTATGTCTGTTAATCTTTTCATCGATAAGCTTTTGTGTTTCTTTTTCGAGATATTCATTAAATTGTGTAGTGCGTGCCGCTTTTGTTTTCTCTTCATCTATTCCATTCCCACTAATAACACGAACGGAAGAAAAACGGTCAATCGTATAAAGATTTTTGAGAGTCTTTTCGGCAGGGATGAATAGATCGTTAATGATTTCAAGCACAAGGTCACTATTGCCGTCGATAACTGCATTTTGCAATTCAGCATATTGTAAATCAGTCGCAAACTTAAACAACGGCTTAAACTGCTTTTTCTTCAAACAATCAAAGACGAATTCGGGGATACAAATATAGTGCGTTTTAATAAACTTATCTAACGACTTAATTTGAGCAATTTTCTGCGTGATTCTCTCTGCCTTATCCGCTGCGTCCAAGCCATACTCACTTGATAGCAAACGTTTAATGAGCAATAAGTTTCCAGACAAAAACTTGATGGATACTAAATCCTCCAAAGGAGTATTCTTGTTGTTTTCTAATTCCATAAGTTTAATTTCCTCATCTTTTAGGAAACGCAATCCCAAATCTGGGATCTTTTCCGAAAGACTCTTATTATATTCATTAAATATTTTCAACCATTCAAAATCTTTTGTGTTTCTTGCCAACTCCAATGCTTGACTAATCGGCGTAACATATGCGCGCAAAAAAGACGAACCGCCATTAGTAAAGTATATAGCATTACTTCTAACTCTTTTACCCGTATACCAACTACCGCTAATAGACTCTTTATAAATGGTTTCAGCGAATTTGTTGTAATCTTCCAATTCTTTTAAGACACTACGAAGTTTATCAAACAGTTTATTCTTATAGAGTTGATAGACAATATAGTCCGTCATCAAATAAATTTTATTACCACCATCTCTATAAAATTCAATATTGGAAAGATAATCTTTGATTTGATCGGAAATCGAACTGTCAGAGAATATGTAATCTAAAACAGATTTTGAGACAGTGTAAGTTTTATATCCGGTACTTGCCGGATTATACTCTTCTCTAATATGAAAACTAACACCGTTTGAAATATTCGTTTTATCGCCAACAGTAAAATACTTTAAGTCAATAAACCGCAATCCTTCAACGCAACCCGACTTGCAACACATTTTGATATAGTCATCAATAGAACCGCGAATACATTGAACCCTATTGATACCTACAATCCTATTATCATTGAACTTGGATAGAGATTCCGTCAAACAACGCTTAAAAATCGCTTTGCTTTCATTTGCATAAATCGCATTTAACAAATTAGCATCACGTCTGCTGTCAGAACGTCCATATATATTGGATATAATAATTGAACTGTTTAGATATCCATATTTTTCAAAATTAGCAACGTCATCTTTTTTGATAAAGTATATGGCTCTCTTTTCTTCGTCCATGTCGTCCAACGAAATAGACTCTTCAACTTTACCGGTCAGCAAAAAATCTACTGATACATTTAATGTTTCTGCTAATAATGATAATAAAGATATAGAAGGATCACCTTCGCCAGATTCCCATTTGCTAACAGCCCTATCGGTAACGTGAAGTTTCTCTCCCAATTCGGCTTGCGTTAGACCAAGTTCTTTTCTTTTGATTTTAATTCTGTCACCAATGGTAGTCATTCTCGCACCTCCTTAATTCAACATAATTCTACTATAAGTTCCGATTTTTTGTCAAGATTATAGCGGAATACTCTTCGTTGAGTTGAGTTTTCAAAAACATGGAAGGCAAATAGCCAACTCTACCAAACGTGGAGTGTGACTTTTTAGCGGTCAAACTCGCAAGGATTTTGCGACGTTGGCAATTAGGCGTGGCTTGTCTTGATACAAGTCGGCTCGGCTGCGCCTCGCCGAAGACAAGCCACGCCTAAACTTAACCGAACCGACCGAAATAACGGAAAACGGAAGCGTAACGAAAGCGGTGTTCGCCGCTAACCCGCTTGGCGAATCACCGCTATTCTTCGTTTACGGCATTTTCCGTTTTTTGTCCGTATTTTGAGGTGCGGATTTTCGCTTAATTACTTTTGCGCATTTGGCTTATCACTTCTTTGCTCACTTCGCCCATATAGCAGCCTTCGTCCCAACATATAAAATCGTCGAACAACAGAAGTTTTTTATCTTCAAGCCCGATGGGAGCGGCGATATCGTCGTCCATAATGTCGGATATGAAAAACTGCGGTAGTCCGCGAGAGTAAACTAACTTTTCGCCGCTTTTCTCAATATACTTGATAATATACGCCACCGCTTCGCCTATATTTGTTTTATCTTCTATCGGACGAAAATCATTACGTCCGAAATGTAGATTAAAGTATTCGCTTTGCTTGGTTATTTGTCTTTTATGTTCGGAAAAACTGTAACTTTCTACGTCCGTCATTTTTCCGAGCGCGGCGTCATCGGGTATATAAAATATACCGTGAAAGTGAAGGCGTTGCTTTTTGGGGCTTCGTTCCCAAACGCCGACGTATTTCCAGTCTTTTCTGTTGCTTAAATGCCCAAGCGTTGTCCGCAATTTCTTTTTGAACGTCATTTCGGTGTGGATAGCGTCGTTATACGTCAGAGTTACGAAATAGTTAAACGTTTGAAGATTGACTTTTCTTACGAGTCGCACCCGTCTTGCAACGAGATTTTTATATTTACGTTCCATATTCAGCGTAACATAAGTTTCGGTCGCTTCCGCGCTTTTGAAGAACGATCTCATACCCTCGATTATAAAGCGTTTCCTTGCCGTTTTAGGCAGGTTCAGACTGTCGGCATAGAACTTGTCAAAGACTTGCTTTTTCGTCGTCTTAACCGTTTTTACGGGCTTTGGCGGCGACATATTTTCTTCTGCCGTTTCCTGCGTTTCTTCGGCTAAATCTTCAAGCGTTATCTGCTTTTCTTCAACGGGCGGACTTTCCGCTTTTTCTTCTACTGGGGCTAACGTTTTGCCGTCGTCCGCAACCGTGATGACTTCTTCGATTTTCTTCGGGCGACGTTTATACGGTTTTTCCGTGTGCGGTATGGCGATATAATGACTGCCGTCAAAATAGACTTTTGTTTCTCCGTATGGCATAATATCACGCTCCTTCTTCGTCACGGTATAGACCGTTGATAAAATAACTGTTTTGTGCTTTCAGTTCGTCAACGCTTGCTTTTTCGGTCGCATATTCGATATAGTCCATAAGCCCGACGTTCGTTTTGCCTGCCAAGTCGTTGAAATAGTCCGAGAAACAGTCCGTAGTAAAACGGTTACGATAAATCTTGTAGTTCATAAGGAAATACTTTTTGTTTTCGGGCTTTCCGTCCATTGTTCCGCGTTCTTTCTCAACCTTAACGATAGAATAGCCGTATTTGTTGTAAATTCGGGCGTTGCGTTTCCATAGCCAAGTGGTTATTGACTTTAAGATATGCACGAGCAAAGTGTTGTCGCCGCGGCGGTATCTGAAATCATAATATAGGGCTATAAAGCGATTAAACGCTATTTCGGACACCATATCTTCTATCGTGTAGAACGGCAGAGCAAGTTTCGTATCCCCGGCGGAAACGATATTTACAATGTCGCAGAGATCTCTTGCGTCCGCACCCCAACTTTCGGGGCGTTGCTCGTCCGTAAACACTTTTATGAACGGGAAATTATCCACCGTTGCGGAGTGTCTGCACATTTTCAGCCACGAATTGAAAAGGTCGTTCTTTTGGTTTGTTTCGTCGTTTTTCTTCTTGACTTCCTTTAATTCAAGGTTGTTTCCTCGTTCTTTGCCTATTTCGGTTATAGCGACAACGCCAAACTCAAAACTGCCGGCTTTCGGGTTATTATCCAAAATCTTTTTGCCTAAACGCAATACGTCGAAGTCCAGAATATGGGAGTGTCTGCTTTGCCTTTGCCCGTCGGTGAAGAAGTCCAACGCCCACAGAGGGAAATTGTCTTCTGACAATATCTGATTGTCCGTGCGTATGGAGTAGTTTGCGACGATAAGGCTCGTTTCAAGGGCGTATATGAAAAATGCCTGCGCATACGTTTCCAAAACGTCGAACAGTCCGCTCGTTTTAAGCGCGTCGTTGTATGTAAGACCGTATCTTTGACAGTCATATCCGTATAATTGCCACAGAGCATTGCCGTGCTTTTCATATCGGCTACGTTTTAGGTTTACCCATTCTTTGACCGTAGCAAGGTTATATACCGTTCCGTATTCGATACACGAGGCGAGTTCTTTCTCAAAGCATATCCACGGAAAATACGAGAATTTCATATCCGCTTTCTGTAAAATGTCGAACGCCTTTTGTCTGAACATTACTTCCTGTGATAAAGCCATATCCGTTATCATTGTCGTTTTGCGTTTTCCCATACTTCCACAGGTCATAGAAACGATAGGCAGAGCGTTTATAAACCCGCAATTCTTCGCTTCGCATTTACGTAGTTTGTTAAGTGCGAATTTCTTACGCCAATGCTCAAACAAAACGTAGGCAAAAATGAGCAGTGACCACCACGGAAAGAAACTGAAAAACGGTTGCAAATCTATTGCCAATTTTACGAATTGCGTGTATATCGTGTCCACCCGGAACGACACAGAAAAGAAGAAGTAATACGCGAAAAATTCTATCACGATACTTGCTATATTTAGGTGGAACGCCCACATAATAAGCCACGAAATCCATATCCAGTTATGCTCGCGTAAAAAGTCTATATAACTGCATATAAACCGTTTTGTCGGTTGATACGTTACGGCAGATATTTTCTTGAATACCCGCAAGGGAATCGTATCTACGTTGTGCTTTGTATTGCCTTTTGCATACAGCCGTTTTATAGCGATTATGACCGCTAAAATACACGGCAAAAGTATAACGAAAATCTTTGCCCAAACGCCCGCTTTTCCGCCTGTCGAATTAAGCCACGAAAAGAAATTTTCTTCGCTTATAAACAGTCTGAAAAAGGATATGCAATTTGCTTTGAACGTTTCAAAATCCGCAGGCAAAATCACGTCCCAATTCAGCACCTTTGAACGCTCTGCAACGGACGGAATACCATCGACGGGGAAACCGAATAATACGCAGAAATAATACTTAAAACTGCCGTATAAGTCGATTAAAGCCTCGAATGTGCGACAATAGGCAACTTTGAACACGAACGCTCCGAGCAAAATAAACGCTATCGTAAGGGCTACCGTGAGCGCAATATTAAGTCGTTTTTGCAATCTCATACAGCACCTCCGAAATCGTATTTTCGGGCGGTATTTGCTTTACCGTATAAACGATATAACTGACCGCCAAAATGGTTATGAATAGCAGTAAAACCGCTATAATTCTTTTTAGTGTTTTCATATTGAAATTCTCCTGTTTTTTATAGATATAATTAACGCCGACGAACCCTAAGATCCGCCGGCGTCTTTTCGTTAGATTTTACTTTCCGCCTGTGTTCCACCGGTCGGCAAATTCTTTTCTGACACGCTTCTCGGCACGCCGTCGTTTAGTGGATTTTACAGCCGCCGAAATACCTTTGAACGGCAGCGAAATTATCCATACGATTGCTTGCAGAACATACGGCAAAATCGGGGCGAGAAGGATGATTAAAAGTATGAGCATAAGCAAATATAAAATCATCTTTCCTCGCTTATTCAGACTTATGTCGATGTCCGTTTCGTTGGACGGATCGTTGCTGCCCGATTGCTTGTTGTCTATAACGCCCAAGTTGTAGGTTATGCCGTCCGTTTCAAACTTCAATCGAAGTATGGTTACGTCGCCCACAATGGTAGAAAAAGTGCCGTAAGAGCCCTGTCCCGACCAAAGCGTGTAGTCCGTTTCGGTAAAGCGGAGAACCCACTTTTTGCCTTTAAGTTCGTTAAGAGCGGCGTCGGTAAGTTTGGACGAAATTTTCACGTCGATTACCGCGCCCGAAAAGATTTGTTCGCGGTCTTCGTTCTTTATAAAATCGTCAACCGTCTGAATCCTGTCCCACTTATACGTTCCTGCGAATAAACCACCGCCTGTATGCTCGACCTTATCGGTGTATTTTAGATAGGCGTATTTGTCGGCTTTCTTGCCGAACGTTTCGTTTTCTCCGACAAATGCCGCCCACGATGAAGAATATTCCTGCGTTGTGTAATACACGTCGGCTTCAAGAAGTTTGTCCATAGGCTTATTTGTGTTGAACGCTACGAAATGGCTGTCGCATGCGCCTACATACAGTTTGAACCCGTCGGGATAGCGGACAAAACCTACAAACTTATCCGTAACGACTATCGTTTCGATATCCACGCAATTCACATACGGTTTGCCGTTTATCGTTCCAAAAGAGTATTGCTTTGAAACGTCGTAATTCACTTCGGTTATGGTATTGCCGCCGCTTGCTTGTTTGTCGATACTCTCGTCGAACGGGCGGTAAATAGAACTGATCGCGTAATATCTTACGGCATCCGTTTTCACGGCCAAATTCTCGACTTTGTACTTGTAAAACACACCGTTTGAGTTTAGCAGCGCCAACTTATAGTTCGTAAAACTTATCGCGTCGTTTATCGTCGTTGAAATATTGACAGATGACGCTTTTAAGTCCTTACTTTTACCGCTCGGCTGATAGACGTAAATGAAAAGTTCTTTATCTATGCTCTCTGCAAGTTGGATTATCTGCAAAGAATAGTCATTCGACTTGGTGGGATAGTTGCTCGGATTGAAAGACGAGTCTTTTTTCAGGTCGTCCAACACGTTTGAATAGGCTTTGCCTTCCTGAGCGTGAGCAATGACGGGTGTCTGCACCGTAGTTATTACAGTGCAGAACACCGTAATGAAAGCGAGCAGAAAAGCAATCCACTTCGTTCTCATTACATTCGTCAAAACTCGATCACCTCCTTGTCCAAGGTAATGCCCGTAACTTTGAGCGTGAGCGAGAAGTTGAGTTTAACCGTCGCTTCGCCGTTATACGACGTTACAACCAGTGTAAACATATCGTTGTAGCCTTTGCTTTCGCAATCGGTTATTTCTTTGCCATAAATCGCACTTAACACTTCGACAATCGTTTCGCCTTTTGGCGTGACGGTAAAGGATTTTTCGCCTTTGACTATCTCAAATCCGTTAGAAATATCCGTTTCTGATTGAAACGATTTGCTTTCGCCGTCAACGGTGTAAGTAAAATCGCTGTTCTCAATCTTGTTAGGCACTATTTTTACGGAATAGCCTTTGTTCTCGTCTTTGTTAAACGCGCCGAAAGTGTATTTGACGTCAACGGCGAGCGGCTCATTTGTCGTTGCGACAAATCCGCCTTGGGAAGTCATAACATCTTTTCCGTTTACCGAAACGTAAAAGGTTTTGAAGTCGCTCGTGAATCCGTTTGTAAAGTAGGCAAAAACGCCGATAGTCGCTACAATAACCATCAAAATGAGTATGTAGGATACAATCCTACCCACGTTGCCTTTCTTCATACGTCACCCCCTTAAACGTAAAGGGCTTCGCTGGAAAGAGAAACGCCTTGAACGCCTGATGTCGTGCGAACGCAAACGGTTGCGGTAAGTCCGGTGTTTTGCTCGGTTACGGTAACGAGTACATAAGGTAATTTATTGTCCTTATAACTTGCAAATGATGTCTTTACACTGCCGCCTCGACTGTATGAAGCACCTTGCGTGGACGAATAAACACTTTCCGCAACGACCTTCAATTTGCCGTTTTCGATGTAAAATTTGTTGTAAAACGCATAACTGCTTTCAACCTGCATGAAGGTGTAAATGTGTTGATCAGAGTCCCAAAGGTCGGCAACTCGGATTTCGCTTTCAACCTGCGTAATGCCGGAAGACTCGCCGCTGGAATTGAAAATCTCACGATTAAGAATAAGACTGCCGTAAGATACGCCCGAAACTTTGTAGTTAGGGGTAAAACCTTTGCCTATCACGCCGAAATCATTGTCGAGATTTATATCGAAAAGATAGGTTTGACCGCTTTTTACTTCAGCAACGTCTACATTCCACGCAGTATCTTTTTTGACCGTTGCGCCGGTAGCCGAAATGCTGATTGCGTTAGGTTTACCAACGTAAATGACTTTGCATTGCGCAGTAAAACCGCCTTCACGAGTTGTTACGGTTATAACGATTTCGCTTCCGTCAAAAGCCTTTTTGCAAACAACGGTTGCGGTTGAGCTTCCGTCCGATTCAGGCGTAACGGTAACGTAATCGGCTACGTTTTTGTCTTTATTCGCCTCGGCGTCAACCCATGCGACAGACCAATCTACCGCTTTGTTTTCCGCTTCGATAGGCGTTACGGTAGCCGTAAGTTTTATAGAAACGGTATGTCCCGCTTTTGCAGCGAGAGTAGGAGTGGACGATGCCGCAAACATAAGTTTTTTAGGCATTGCATACGTTTCGTCGTTTGCCGAATCGCTTTCGTTTACAAGCAGCGAGCCGTCGTCGAGTTCTATAACCGAGCCTGTATTGCCGACCTTATTCTGATTTGTCGCCAACAAGATAGACGCAATAACGCCGCCCATAAGCGCGAAAATAAGGACAAAAGCCACAATCCATTTCACGGTGTCTGCTTTTTTATGTTGATTGAATTCTTGATACATTCGTTATACCTCCTTAAAAGTCGATGTTGCCGTAGTTAATGCTTACGGTATTTACGGTAGAAACAACGTAAACATTGATGGTTTTTGAAAGCCCGGACTTGCTCTCGGTTACTTTGATTTGGTAATAAGGAAGATTGCCGTTTGCATCGGTATTATCTTCTTTATACATATCTTTGGTAGAACCGCCATACGAGCCGCCGACAGTCGTTCCGCGCATATTTTCGTAACGGTCTTTTGCTTCGATAACAAGTTTGCCGTTCTCGATTTTTGCGGAAATATAGTCGGCTTTAACGCTGTCAAGGTTTACGTCCACAACGTCATTCCAAGTCGTGTAAGAAATAGTCGAATTGAATGTGCCTTTCTTAAACGAACCGACGCCCGTAACGGTAACGGAGAAGTTGCTGTATTCAGAACCTACGTCGTTGAAAACGTTTGCAAGAGTGATAGACTGCGTATAAGTCTGACCGCGTTTGAGTTGAAGAACTCCGGAAAGGTTACCGCGAGTTTGCGTACCGATACCCGATACGTCAACCGTCATAGTTGCAGGTTTACCGCTGAACGTAACGTTACAAGTACCTCTAACGCCGCTATCTCTCGAAGTTGCGGAAAGAATAGCCGCGCTGCCTCTGAAAGGCTTGATACAAGTAAGTTTTGCGGTCAATGCGCCGTCCGAAGTGGGAGTAAGCGTGAAATAGTCAGTTATAGGCTTATCTTTCAACGCCGCGTCGTCCGACCATTCGATTTTCCAATCGACTTTTTTGTTTTCAACGTTCGACGGATTAAGACTTGCCGTTACGTCATAAGAAACGCTTGCTGCATTTGCTTGCGTTGCGGCGGCATATCTCGGCGCGCTCATAGCAAGGAGAATTGCTCCTTCTACGTTATCGTAAGCAAGTTCGGACGATTCCGTAATTTTATCTTCCGGTTTTGCCTCGACGGGTTTGTTTCTGATTGCGATTGCAAGCGCTGAAATCACGCCCACAAAAAGCAGTACGATTGCCGTAAACACGGCGATCCATTTGATATTTTCTTTGTTTGTCATTGATTTTTACCTCCGAAATTTTGATTTTTGGGTGTAAAAAACTACGGCTTACCTAAGCAAACCGTAGTTCTCTACAAAGGGAATGCTTATCTCAAAAGCATATTGAGGAAACTCTTGTCCGACGTTCTCGCAGGCTTAATCGGGCATTCGTAAACAGTCCCGTCCGCGTCATAGGAACGCACAGAATAGGTGTTTCCTTTGATGGTTTTACCTTTGACGTCCTTGATTTCAAACGGCGTTATGATAAGTTCCGCTTCCATTTCGCCGTCAAAAACGATATCCAAAACGGTATAACCGCCTTTGTCCGGGGGAATAACGCCTGCTTTGATGTCTCTGCCTCTGACGTTTCCTTTGATGAAATAGTGAAAGTATTTCTTTCCGTTACTCTCGAAAGTTTCTCTTTCGACCTTGCATTTTGCGATGTTTTCCATTGATTTTCAGTCCTCCTGTTTATTTAGATTTTTTACGAGAAATTTCTCTCGCTTCGCTTTTGGATTTACCTTCGGCAAGCGCTTTCTTATACTTGTAAAGCCCTGCGTGATCGCCTTGACACTGCAAATATCCCGAACGGATACCAGCCTCGAAATCGGTCAATTCCTTGCCTTCCTTTTTGCCGTAGGTGTGAACCTTTTCTTTTCTGTCCTTGGCATAGCCTTTGGCGCGTTTAGACGGAATAGACCATCTGCGCTCGTTGTATTTGCTTGCGTTGGACGAAGTGTTTGCTGCTTCTTTTTTTGCCACTTTTCGTGTCCTCCTGATAGTTGAAATTTGTTTTCCCGTGTCGCCGATAGAACAGCGTTTGCAGGTCTTACGCTTTTTCGGGGATTTATCCACCCACACAGCCCGCTATTAAGTTGTAAATATGGTAACGAACGCCGTTTTTTCTTTGAAACACTACGTTTCGGGCGATATTTCTTGTCGGTGAGCGGCCGCTCTTACACTTGCAAGCACCGCGCGAAATCATCGGTTTCTATTCTGTTTTAGCGTTCGGTTTACCCGATAGGGGTTAATCTACATACGTTCTTGCGTACATAGTGCTTGGAATACGCTTGCCGTCAATGCGTTTGCGTTCACAAAAGATACATTCATACTCTCGATCGCGCTTTTTGGTGCGGCGATAAAAAGTATCGTGGCTAAACACAAGGTTATCTTCGACCTCGCTGTATTTAACGCCGACGACCTGTTTTACAATGTAATCGCGTGTGCGATAGACGTTCATTGCGTCTTCCATAAAGTCCGGTACGTAGTTCATTTTTTCAGTCCTCCATAAATTTTAATAATTTCCTGCATTGTGTCTTTGTCCTCTCCGGAAAGGGTAAGAAGAACTTTTTGCAACAGCGCCGTTTGCTTGTCGTTCATACGCGGTCTGTCTAATCTGAAACCGTCTACAACGTGGATACCGCCGCCGTTACCTTGGGTGGTGTAAACCGGATACGCAAGGGAAAGTTGCAACACGTCATATTCGATTGTGCGTTTACTTACGCCGAACTCGAAAGCAAGATTTTCTCTCGTTTCGTGCCTTCGTTGACACAACAATTCAAGAATGGCTTGTCGTCTTTCCGATGCCGTCATATCCGTTTTCACCTCCTTTTTTCGAACTTCTTGCCTGTAGTCTAAAAGTCAAACTCGCAAGTTTTTTGCGACTTTGAAAAAGTTTTTTCGAAATTTTTTCATTTTTTTGCAAAAAAAAGCCCCGATAGCCAGACTTCTTGTTTAAAGAAATCTATCTATCGGAGCCTCTCGATTAACGGTTTAACTCTCGACTTATCTAAGAATATGACCTGATAAGGATTTACACACACTCGGCGCTTTTTCAGCCGACAGACCTTACCGTCGTTATTCCGTTATTTAGTTAATAATGATTTGATCGTTTGGCGGATAAAAATCCACTTGTTCATGCCTTCGGCTTTTTAGTTTGCTAACACTGACAGCCCCACATTTAGGACATCGCAGTTTTGCAAGACCGTTCGGCGTTCTGTATCCGTAATGTAACTGACCGCAGTTACGACAATAACACTCAATCGGTTTGTCCCAGTTGTTTTGCATCGTTTTTCTCCCATAGCATCAATATTTTTTGATACACGAAACTAAAACGCCCTGTACATCGCAATTATCCACGATAATATCTTGCATTCGTTTGTTTTCCGGATGAAGAACAATTTTGCCACCTTTGTGATACAAACGTTTCAATGTCGTTTCACCGTTTATAAGTGCAACAACGATTTTGCCGTCTTCCGCAGAGTTTTGTTGTCTTAATACAAGCAAGTCTCCGGGGCTGATACCTGCTTCTATCATGCTGTTTCCTTCTGCGTGCAACATAAAGAGCGTGCCTGTTCCGAATATATCCGAGGGGAGTGCATACGTATCCTCATAGCTTTCTTCGGATGGATTCGGTATGCCGCAAGCGATACTGCCTATAAGGGGAGTAAGAACAAAATTGCCTTTTTTAAGTTTCGGCATCGGAATGATTTTCCCGATTTCGTTACGTTTTAGAACGCCTTGGTTTTCAAGTTCCATAACGTAACGTCTGACCGTGGCAAGCGAACCGAGTTTTAGCGCGTTCATTATCTGGCGATAACTCGGCGTGATACCGTGTTCTTGCTGATAGGTAATGTTGAACTCTCTCACTCTTTTGAGCGTTTCATCGTTTAACGTTTTCATTTGTAACCCTTTATGCTTTACGAAACGGTGCGTTTCGTTTTGTGTGACTGTATTCTATCATAAGCAAAAATGAATTTCAAATTTTCACTTCCCGATTTTGGGAAGTGAACAATTTTTTTGCAAAAATAAAGCGTATAATTGCTATTATGAGAAGTATTCGGACGGAAGCGTAAAAAACATACAAGATGAAATACCTTTTGACCTGCCCGCCGGTTGGGCTTGGAGCAAGATTTCTGCGATTTCTTTTGTTACTAAATTGGCTGGCTTTGAATATACAAATTATATCGCAGACAATCTTTGCAATGATGGCATCCCGCTATTCAAAGGGAAAAATGTGCAAGATGGAAAGATTATTTATGAGTTTGAGTCTTATATACCGCTTAATATCTCTAATGCGTTGCCCCGTAGTCAAATATCAAGAAAGTGCCTATTGACACCCTATGTTGGAACGATTGGTAATATTGGAATCCACAACAAGCAAGGGATATATCATCTTGGTTCAAATGTCGGTAAAATTGAACTGTACAATCAAACGGAAGTGTTATTGGAAGAATATGTTGTTGCGTATATGAAAAGCACATATGGCTACAAGGAACTAACAAAACACATTAAGGCAACCGCTCAAGCCAGTATTTCAATTGATGCAATTCGAGATGTATATATTGCTATTCCTCCAAGCAATGAACAGATAAAGATATCAAATAAAATTGACGAGATATTTTCATTCATATCAGTAGTAGAAAATTCGAGGAAAGAAATTGAGGATATAAAAACATTATTAAAATCCAAAATTCTTGAACTTGCGATACAAGGAAAACTTGTTCCGCAGGATGAAAGCGATGAACCCGCGAGCGTATTATTAGAGCATATCCGTGCCGAACGTAAAGCCAAATTAGGTAAAAAATACGTCGAAAGTTTCATCTACAAAGGAGATGATAACTGTTATTATGAGAACAATGTAAACAATCCCGTTGAAATCCCATTTGTTTTGCCTAAAAATTGGGCATTTTCTCGGCTTGCCGATATTGCTTGGTTGGAGGATGGCGTAAAAATCGACGGCGAGCAATTGCCTTATTTGGATGCTAAAACCATACGCGGCAAGCAAATGGCATCTATGTTATCTTGCGGGAAAGTAATTAAAAAAGGAATGCAAGTCATATTGGTGGACGGCGAAAATTCTGGAGAGGTATTCGAAGTTCCTTGCCGCGGATATATTGGCAGTACTTTTAAGGTTTTACAAGTTTCATCTGAAATTGAAAAATCATATGTGAAACTAATACTTGATTTCTATAAAAACCTATTCAAAGACAATAAAACAGGTTCGGCTATTCCGCATTTGAATAAGAAAATTTTCAAATCTTTAATTGTTGCCATTCCACCAGTTAGCGAACAAAAGTTAATTGTCGAGAAGGTAAATTTAGTAACAGCCATATTAAAAGACGGAGTTTAATCTCCGCCTTTTAGTATATTCATTAGAATTTTGACCTTGTTTGCTATTTCTTTTTGTTCGCGAATCGGAGGAAATGGAATAATAAATTCGTCTAAATACTCGGTTTTGATATTGTTAATTGTGTTTCCGTGCACCAAATCGCTTATATGCTCTCTATAATAATTTGAAGCAAAAAGGCATTTCAAATATTGATAAACATTAGGAACATACGGGCGAACAATCCTTAAAAATGCTCCAATTTGTGTTTGCGGAAAACTTTTATCTGCAAAAGCGGGACGCCCGATTGCTATTTTACTTCCCGTAGACGCTACGATTACAATATCTTCCGTTTTGACTTCTTTTTCATTATCGTAGTATTTTTGTGGAAGAAAAACATCGTCAGGGAGCAATACTATCGAAAGATTGGAGATATTTCCACCTCGTATAATTCGTATTCCGTCATTGCAAATATCGCGCTTATCATATGAAACGCCGCTAACAACTTTTGCCAACTCCTTGAGCCGAACAAAAGGCCAATTTTGCGGTATACTGAATGGAATCTGATCAGTTATATTCTTAACTGTTGAGCCCACCTTCTCATAATAACAGAAATACACTTAACCAACATCGTTTAATTTAGAGTGTATCTCCTTAAATAGTAAAATAGAAGTACACTATTTTTAAGGAGGTTTAACGAAAATGTTAAACGATTTCGAGAAGCATTTGCGACGGGAAAACCTGTCCGAAAACACAATTTCTGCCTACTTATTGACTGTGCGTATGTACAATCAACTGTCGGGCGAAATCACTAAGCAAAACCTTTTGGCTTTCAAGGGGTATCTTATGGAAACCTACAAGCCGAAAACGGTCAACCTGCGTATTCAAGCGATAAACAAGTATCTTGAATTTCTTAAAAAAGACAAATTGCGTTTGTCTGCGGTGAAGATTCAACAAAAGAACTTTTTAGAGAATGTTATTAGCGACGCCGATTATAAGTTTTTGAAAAACCGCCTGAAAAAAGACGGTAATATGGAATGGTATTTCGTTGTTCGTTATCTTGCGGCAACGGGCGCGCGCGTAAGTGAATTGATACAAATCAAGGTGGAACACGTTTTCAAGGGTTATTTTGATTTGTATTCCAAAGGCGGTAAACTTCGGCGGCTTTACATACCCAAGACATTAAAAACGGAAACGGAAGCGTGGCTCAAAGATAAAGGTATTACAAGTGGATACCTTTTTTTGAACCGTTTCGGGGAGCGAATCACCGTGCGCGGGATTTCGCAACAACTTAAAAACTATGCCAACAAATACGGCTTAAACCCGAAAGTTGTGTATCCGCACTCGTTCAGACACCGTTTTGCAAAGAATTTTCTTGACAAGTATAATGACATATCTTTGCTTGCCGACCTTATGGGGCACGAAAGCATTGAAACCACAAGAATTTATTTGCGAAAAACAGCAAGCGAACAGCAAGAAATAGTCGATAAGATCGTAACTTGGTAACGAAAAACCCCTCGGTTTCGAGGGGGTTAATGTGTTCTTTACTGTTATTATGAGAAGATCGGGAAAACCAGCGTAAATATTGCGGAAAGTATCGCTCTTGAAGTGCCGCCCAAATGGGAAATTTGTCGTTTAGAATCTGTTGTTGAAATGTATACCGGGAACAGCATCAACGAGAGCGACAAAGCCAAAAAATACACTGGGTTATCCGATGGCTATAATTATATCGCGACAAAAGATATATCTTTTAACCATACCGTAAATTATGATAACGGAGTAAAAATCCCATATGGCGAGCCAAAATTCAAAATAGCATATAAGGGAGATCCTTTACTCTGCATTGAAGGCGGAAGTGCGGGCAGAAAAATCGCAATTTTAAGCGAAGATGTTTGCTTTGTCAATAAATTATGCGTTTTTCACTCGTTAGGAGTCAATAAAAAGTATTTATACTATTATTTACAGAGTCCGCAATTTTGTGAATTGTTCAAGAAAAATACTTCTGGGCTTATTGGTGGCGTAAGTATAAACACGTTAAAATCTTTGTATTTTATGCTGCCACCATTGTCCGAACAACTTAGAATTGTTTGCGCTGTTGAAAAAGTTTTTTCTTATATGGATGAAATAGAAAAGAGCCTTAATTAAGGCTCTTTTCCATTATCCAAAAGTGAAAATAAATACTCGATTTGATTTACTATTTTAATTTGTTCTTTTAGAGGCGGAAGTCCTATTATTGTTCGACCGTATTCAGAAATCCAATAACGTTTATGTGTTTCGTGATCGCACTCTACCGTTTGCATGACGTAATAAGCGTATTTTGTATCAATCAACGCCCTATCGGCTGTAAGTATCTTCATTGCAGATGATTTTACTTTGAACGGAAAATCAACATATTTGCTATCTGTGGTAAAATCATCGAAAATAATAACTGGTAATTCGTCTTTTATTCCAACGGTTTCATTTGTATAACCGATAATAAATGACTTTCCCGCCGTCAAAACGGGCGTTTTATATTCGCTTCTATAATCGGTTGATTCTACAATATATTCTGTTGGTTGTTCGTAGTTAAGCACATTTTCAAGCCTTACATATGTCCATCCGTCGGGTAAATCAAACGGCAAAAATTCATTGACTATTGCAACTTTTCCGTCATTGTTCTCATAATAACAGTTATCATCTCCCTTGAAGATGTAACTTTCAACGTATTTCTTGCCTAATTTCTCTTTCCTTTCGGTTCTAATACGCTCCAATAAAACACTTGCAGGTTCATCGTTTTCATCTTGTGGAACAAGTTTTCCTTGAATTGCAAGTTCAAGAATTTTTGATTTAATTTCTTCGATGTCCGATTGTAATATTTTCTCATCTGTATCTATTTGATCTGCCGTCGAGAAACAATTATTAACAGATGTAACTATTCTTGATTGTTCTTTAACGGGAGGTAGCGGAACTATCAAATTATGCAAAACGTTTGATGATAGACCTTGAATACCGATTCCGTTGCCGTTGATTTTACCTATTGATTTGTAATAGTAAAATGCATAGTAATACAGTCGTGTTTCAATTGGGTAGTAAGCTCGGAGTTTGTGAATATGGTTTTGAATTCGTATGTCGTAATCGAAAGACCATATCGCAGCCCGACCAATATCGCCACCTTCGCAAACCAACAAATCTCCTTTATGCGCAGAGTACTTATCAATTTCGCTTTCGTTAAAATACATTTCTTTGAGAGAGTCCAAAACAAAACTGTCCCAATATAAATTTGATGTGGTTATATAAGACAATTTTTTTCCGTCGGTATTAGATGTTTTTAACGCTTTTCCTGTATTATGAGAAAAAATAGTGCCCAATCGCACCCATTGCCAAGTTTGAGGAATCTCAAACGGAATTTCATCTTGTATGTTTTTTACGCTTCCGTCCGAATACTTCTCATAATAGCAATTATCATCACCCTTGAAGATGATGGTATCGTCTTTAACGTCTTTTGCTTTCAGTTTTCCTTCACGCACCATTTGTAATTTTTGCTCGTGAATACGCTCCAGCAAAACGGAAGCAGGTTCGTCGTTCGGATCTTGCGGAACAAGTTTGCCTCTTATTGCAAGGTCAAGAACTTTTTCTCTCAATGCGGCAGTATCTATCACAGGTCAATTCCTCCGAGAATGCTTTGAAGTTTAGCAACAGCGTCCGCTATGGCTTCGGTTTTGCTTTGCATATCGGCAAGCAATTCCGTTACGGTACGTTCGTCCTTTTCGCCCAAATCCATCCATTTGAAATCGAGCTTCAACAAGTCACGCGCATAAACTTCTTCTTTGGAAAATTTTCTCCAACGTCCGTTCGGATTTTCAGTAGAGTAGGTTTCTTTACGATCCTGCGTGTGTCCGGTGCAATAACACTCGACGAATTCATTAAGATTCTCTCGTGTCATAGGCTTGGTTGCCATCGTATGTTTTACACCGGTTCTGTAATCATAAACCCATATATCTTCTGTTGGTTTCCCTTTTTCAAAGAAAAGCACGTTTGTTTTTACGCCACCGGCGTAGAATATACCGGTGGGCAAACGCAAAATAGTATGTAAATTAAAGTCCTTTAAGAGTTTTTCACGAACTTTAGCCGTTGCTCCGCCGTCGGTCAACACGTTATCGGGTAAAACTATAGCAACACGACCACCGGTTTTTACAATCGACATAATGTGTTGCAAGAAATTTACTTGATTGTCTGACGTTTTTACAAATTCCGGACGACTTGCGGAAACATCAACGCTGCCTTGCGGTCTTGTACCGAAAGGCGGATTCGCAAGTATAACGTCATAGAGCCTGTCGGAAGTATCAAGGAGAGAATCCTGACAAACAATAGGGCTTTTTGCCGTGCCTATATCGTGTAAATACAAATTCATCGAGGCAAGCGTTACGACGAGAGCCGTATTATCCGCACCGAAGAAAGCATTATTTCTAAGAAAATTCTGCTTTGAAATCTCTTTGCTTTGTGTTTTCATATGGTCGAAAGCAGCAAGCAAAAATCCACCTGTTCCACAAGCCGGATCGGCAACGGTTTCGGTTATTTTCGGATCGGTTACGTCAACCATGGCCTTAATCAGCGAACGCGGTGTAAAATATTGCCCAGCGCCGCTTTTTTTATCTTGTCCATTCTTTTCAAGAATAGATTCGTAAATTGCGCCTTTGAAGTCGCCTTCCATCATATACCAGTTTTCGCCACCAACCATTTTGATAACTTTTGCAAGATGGACAGGACTGTCGATTTTATTTGATGCTTTCGTAAAAATAGTACCGATAAGCCCCGTATCTTTCGCTAATTCTTTTAGAATTTCTTCATATTTATCAACAAGGTCTTGTCCACTCAAACCAACAAGGTCTTCCCACTTGTATCCTTCAGGAATAGCACTACCTAACCCTAATTCTTCCTTTTCATTATCCATTTTTAAGAAAAGAATGTATGTGAGTTGCGTAATATAGTCGGTGAATCCAACACCTGCCGCAGCAAGAACGTTCGCAATATCCCAAACTTTTTTTACGAGAGTTGCCTCGCTTTTTACCTGTAAATCTGCCATTTTATGCCACCTTTAATATAAATTTTGATAATTGTTGCAGTTCTGTTGAAAAAGTCTTTCCTTGAGACTTGAAAGACACCATAGCCTTTTTCCAAAGGTCTGGCTCAAACTGATTGAGTTCCATAGACGTAAATGCGCCTTCTGTTACGATATACTCAGCGATCTGGCGCATAACATCTTGCTGTTCTGCCGTTAATTCACGTTGCCTTTGTCCACAGTACAAGTTAAATCTTTGCGTGTAACCGACAAAAAGACTTGCCAATGTTGAACTTTTCTTATATGCATATCTAACGATTTGTATTAAATTGGTCAGCGCATTAACATTTTTCTTTGTGTCGAGAGGAGATACAGCCCCTTGCGAGTCAAGGATTTTATAACTGTTCCAAATTCGCGACGGAGTAAAAAGTCTGTTTTCAGAAAGCAATTTATCCCTTAAATCACATAGCATAGAATATGTAATTGCCGTATTTTCGGAATTGTAGATTATACGCAATGCTTCAACGCTATCCCTATTGTCGTTGATATACTTTTCAAACGAGTCGATAAAACTACGAGCCGTTTCTCTTGAAAATTCAGCAGAAATCAACTTATCATCGTGCTCGTGTGTATATGCTAAATAGCCTTTTTGCAATTCGAGCAACCTATTTCTTGCGTTGATATTGTTCATAAGAACCGAAATCAAAGCTTTTCGCTCGGTATTGTAATCGGACGGGCTTTCAAACGGCGGCAATGAACCTTTCGATAAGGCTTCATTGATCGTGTTTGCCAATGAACGAGGGGCAAAACCGAAATCAGAAATAAACGAATCTAAATGCCTCCCGAAAAGTGCATTGTTTTCATAACGTTTTTGAATTGTCGAACAGAAGTCTCTTAATAGTTTTAGATTATCGTCGCTGACCTCGTTATGCGCCAAGTGTTCAAGAACTTGTGCCAATGTAGGACGTTTTTGCGACGGATCTGCCGGCTTCGGTATGGTTTTGTCACTTTCGGTAACGCCGACGGCATCGACAATATAAAAACATTCTTTTGTCGTTGCATTAGGCGTAACTTCTTTCAATTTATCATCGGTTATTACTCTGCAACCGCGACCTTTCATTTGTGTATATAAAACATCGGATTTAACATCGCTCATGAAAAATACAACTTCCAAAGGCTTTACATCAGTTCCTGTTGCAACAAGAGTAACCGTTACGGCAATACGGAAATCCTTTTCAACTCTGAAATCCCGAATAAGAGAATCGGAATCTCCCGCAGAATATGTAATCTTCTGAACAAAGCTTTCCGGAACTTTGTTGTTGGCAAACTTTTCCTTAAAAACTTCCTTTACGGATTCGACAATTTCTGTAGCGTGCTTGTCGTCTACTGCAAAAATCAAGGTTTTAGGAATATAATACCAATTTTCTTCGCGGTCAGGATATAGTTTGTCATAGATAGAGTCGCGATATGCCGAAAGAACAGTTTCTATCTGATTTTTATTGACTACGGAACGATTTAATTGTTTTGTCGTATAATCAACGCGATCCGACATGGTAACAATGTTTGATTGGTTGTTTATACGAGTTTTTTCTGTAATAGCCGTTCCTTCTTTAATTGTTCCGCCATGGACAGAAACTTCCGTTGCAATTTTGAAAATACGGGAAGGAACGTTGACACCATCAACGACGGAATCGTCATAAGTGTACTTTTCGATGACGTTATTATCGAAGAATGCATATGCCTCCGGTGTAGGTGTTGCTGTAAGCCCAAGAATCTTGGCTTTGCTAAAATAATCAAGAACAGATTTCCACTTACCATAAATTGACCTATGGCATTCGTCAACGATAATAAATTGAAAATAATCGGGAGGCAATTTCAAATCATTACCGAGTTCGATAGCTGGAGCATTTTTATCGTTATCTCGATTGAAATTAAGTTCATCTTCTTTATCTTCGTCCTCATCATCAGCAATCGTCTGACCTGTAAGGACAGCAAATAGTTTCTGAATGGTGGAAATAATTACATCACCATTGATATCATCCGCCTTTTTTAGACGACTGATTTCATACAATGAACTCATTTCCTTGCCGTTTTCGGTTCTATCAAATTGGCTAAATTCACTTTTGGTCTGTTTTGCAAGATTATTCCTATCAACTAAAAACAAAATGCGTTTTACATTAGGAACATAATTCAAAAGACGATAAGACGCCAAACAAGCCAAATAAGTTTTTCCTGAACCGGTTGCCAATACGGCAAGAGCCTTTTTCTTACCTTCTTTGAAAGTGTTCTCGAGTGCTATTTCAGCGTCGTATTGGCAATCTCTTAACCCTATTGGATTCAAATGCGGCAAAGCACCGTATTCAGAGGTTTTGCCAATCATTTTAAGCATCTGCTTAGGTGTGTGCATAGCAGGAATTTCTTCATAATCACTATCAGGATTAAGAAGATTCTTAAAATACAACTTTTTCCCATTTGCCAAATAGACCAATGGAATTTGTTTTGAAAACCACAGCCCATACCAGTTTTGCGGTGTTGTGGCATAATTTTCTGCTTGCAATGCTACTTCTTCGCCAAGCGTATTTTCTTCTTTTTTGGCTTCGACCACAGCAATCGCTTTATCTTCGACAAAGAGCAGGTAATCGCTTTCTTTACTGCCTTTCATCAGTGCTTCTTTTACTGCGGACGTAGTATTAGGGATATATTCCATACGAGAAACTATATCCCAGCCGGCATCGCTTAATTGTTTATCAATTTTTATACGGGCTAATTCTTCAGGTAACATCTGAATCCCTCCCAAAATCTTTAATTTATGTTCCGATAATTTTGTATTATCGGAAGTTGACTAGTAAAAAAATTACTCTTTGTCGGGTACTACTTCCATAATTTCGTCAATGCCACAATTAAGAGCATTACAAATTTTAACCAAAGTATCGGTATTTACATTTTCAGAACGCGTAAGTCGGTTAAGAGTATAGTTGCTGATCCCTGCTAACTCTATTAAATCTTTCTTTTTCATGTCTTTGTCTATGAGTAATTTCCATAGTTTTTTATATGATACCGCCATATGACACCTCGACAATACGTTATTATGGTTTAGTATACCATAAAAAATTATTTTTTTCAATATAAAAGTGAGTTAAAACTAACTTATATTGAAATTTTATCAATAGATATCTTTGATAACTTTAACAAAGTCCGTGAACTCTGATAGCACTTTGGCAGGGAATTTGATTTTAACTTTGCCTTGCGTGCCGACAATCCAAGAGAAGAAAGTTTTTGATACCTGCACGGTTACGTCAACGGAAAGGGTGTTATCATCAATACGTTTTATTCTAAGGTTATCGCCGAATCTATCGAAAATGTCAGACAACATTTCAGGCTCAAACAAAAGCGTAACCCTTTGGCTTTCACCGCCAAACATACTGAATACTTGCTTGCGGTATTCTTCGGTATTAAATAATTCGTATTCTTCGTGCGGTTCGCGATCTATTTCTGAAACCATTACATCTTCCATACGGTCAAGGCGATATGTAACGATGCTATCGTGACCGTTGCTGAAACAAAGCATATAGTAGTTGTTTTTATCCCAAACCATAATAATGGGATTGACTATATACCTATTGCCGTTTTTACGATAAACTTTTTTATGTTGCTCGTCATAGCTGAAATACAAGAAAGAAAGTTGCTTATTGTCTGTTATGGCTCGCTCGATTGCGTCAACGTTGTAAATAAACGAACTGTTACCTTTTCGTCCGTTATCAAAAGAGATAAGGTGCTTTGAAATGCTTTCGGCTTGATATAGACAGAGCGTATCCGTAAGTTTTTCTATTAAATCATTTTTTTGTCTTGCCGGAAGTTTTGATGATTTGATAACGTCGGCAAGCAAAACTACTTCTGCAGTTTCAAGTTGACGATTAACAACGTAATAATAGTGGTACTTCTTCTTATATGACAAAACCTCATATCCGTAATTGCACAATGCTTCAATATCGGAAACAACGATTTTTCTTGAAACGCTAATGCCTTTTTGTGCAAGAAGTTCAATAATCTCGTCAGTATTGATTGCGTGATTTTCGTCTGTATGCTTGCAAAGAATATCCCAAAGCAGCAGCAATTTGATTTTGTTCACGTCGTTTGCCATTTTTTACCCCTGTACATATAACTTACTTATTATTATTATACTGGAAATAAACAATATTTTCAAGTCGCTCAATGCCCAAAAAAGGGACTTCAAACGAAATCCCTTTACTTTTTTATATTTTGAAATAGTTTATCCCAATATTCTTGCGATTCTTGCTTAGACATACCAAAAGTCGGATCGTCTTTCTCGTCAAAGATGTTGATAATGTTTAGCCCTTTGCGTTTAGCGTAATTCATTGTAGTTTTTGCGCCACTGGGATTTTGTTTTTTATCCACATAACAAATGAGAGTATCGCACTCGTTAATCATTTGTCGATTGCTTTCGGTGATTTGCTGTTTGAAATGTAAATCTTCAATATCGAACATAACCGTTTGCACATCTTGATACGGCACGTAGTCTATATCGTATTTCTTATCTATGGTATGGTAACTGGTTAATACTACCTCAATCTTTATATTAGGGTATCGCTTTCTGGCAGAGCGGCAAGCATCTAATGCCATTTTATCAAACTCGCCGTGCGTTCCCATTAAAAAATGGCTGCAACCGTCATTGATACATTCTTCAATGGCGTTTTGCAACCGTTCCTTAACTTTTTCTATAAAACATACTCGTCGATGTCCGATAAATGCAGTTTTTCTTTCCATATCACAGCCCCGAATGATTTGCGGCTATGATACTTATAAAAATAAGATGCCGCTCTCAAACGAGAACGGCAAATATAGTACATACCACCCGTTTGAGCGCCAACCCCGTTCACAACAAATGAAGTATCACGAAAAAACGTAATGCAAGCATAGTAATTGTAAACACGAGCGATATGAAACTACCTGTGTTTTACTATGTGCATACGCACTTTATATGATACTTCATTTGCTGAAATATGTTTGTTGTGAACTCTGCCGTAAAACGACATTATTCGGAGTTGGCATTTACATTCTACTATTTATTAGGCAAAAAGTCAAATTTATATAAGGCTGCAAGCCTAACTATTCTTTTTTCTCTGCTTTTTCTGTATCTTCCTTAAAATGTCCAATAACGGACATAAGCAGAGTGGAGAAAAATGCTTTGCGCTCGTTCGGGGACAGATGTTCAAGGCTCGGACGACCGATGACGTATATTTCACGCTCTTTTTTTGTTTGTTCTTTCATAAGATTGCCTCCTTTTTTTGAGGAAAGATTAGCAATCAAACTCGCAGGTTTTCTTCGACTTTGAAAAATTTTTTGAAGTTTTTTCTCGAACTCGCAAAGAAGTTGCGACTTTAACTCGTAATCTTTGGACAAGAAAGAAACAAGACGTTTTTTCTTTCTCGTGGAAATCCTATCCGATTTAGGTCTGAAAACTCTTATATGACAGACACAAATCGAGCCACCGCAAGGGTAAAAAATATAGTGAGGACTATAAAGATACAAAAAAATTTCCCTATATTTTTTACTGTTTCCTTGCCGTGTTCGCCAAAATCGGATTGTTCGGTTTCCGTCGAAAGACAAAAAAATAAATTAAAGGAGTAAAAAATCACTATGAAAACAGCAGTAATCTATGCAAGGTATAGTAGCGATACACAGACCGAACAGTCTATCGAGGGACAACTTCGTGTGTGTCAGGACTATGCCAAAAACAACGATATTCTTGTCGTTGGAACTTACGTTGACCGTGCTATGACGGGAACAAACGATTTGCGTCCCGATTTTCAGCGTATGATTAAGGATAGCAACAAACGACAGTGGGATTTCGTTCTGGTTTACAAATTAGACCGTTTCTCTCGTAACAAGTATGAAACGACAATTCACAAACACACTCTGAAAGAGAACGGTGTTAAGGTTTTGTCCGCTATGGAGAATATCCCGGACAGCCCCGAAGGCATTATCCTTGAAAGTTTGCTCGAAGGTATGAACCAATACTATTCGGCGGAACTTTCACAAAAAGTGCATCGCGGTTTGAACGAGAGTTATCGCAAAGGACAATATACGGGCGGTCCGGTTATATACGGATATGACGTCGTAGATAAAAAGAACGTAATAAACCCCGAAGAAGCGGAAATCGTAAAGGAAATCTTTACGAAGTATTCGCAAGGCTATACGGCGGTTGCTTTGGCAAAAGATTTTCAGGCTCGCGGCATACGGACAAAAAAGGGATACTATATCACCGACAAAAAGATATACAAAATCCTTGCCAACACCAAATACAACGGCAAAATCCGTCACGGCGATACGATTTACGATAATATCTATCCGAAAATCATTGATGACGTAACGTGGCAAAAAGTTCAAGACATTCACGCGGAAAATCAGCACGCTCCCGGTCGTAAGAAAGAAATTTACGATTTTATACTTTCGGGAAAACTTTATTGCGGAGATTGTCAGCGTCCTATGGTCGGTGAGAGTGGAACAAGCAGGCTCAGACGGATTTACTATTACTATTCGTGCCTTGCAAAACGGCGCAAACAGCACCCGTGCAAATTGAAGTCGGTAGATAAGCAATGGCTTGAAGATATAGTCATAAATTCGACGTGGGCATTGCTTGCCGATGAAGGCATTGTCAGATACGTTGCCGAAACGCTTTGCAAAATACACGAAGAAACAAGCCGAAACAACACGGTTATCAAAAGCCTTGAAGCACAACGGCAAAACGCTTTGAAAGCAACTCAAAATCTTATATCCGCGCTTGAACAAGGTATCGTCACCGAGCAGACAAAAATTCGTTTGAAAGAACTCGAAGCACAGATCGCAGGACTTGACTTTGACATCGGGCAAGAGAAACAACGCAACTATACATATCTTTCACCCGAAAGCGTAGAAAAGTATTTGAACTCGATTATATGCGGCGACATACAGGAAATGCCCGTGCGGAAACTGATAGTGAAAGCGTTTGTGCGAGAAGTGATACTCGATAACGACAACGTAACGATAACATATAACTTTACCGAAAACTATACAAAGTATAGAGTTACGCAAGAAATAATACAAAAAGTGCAAAGGCAGTCTCGAAAAAAGACTGCCTACAATAAAAATTTGTGTTCGTATAAATTCCCGCCGCTCCCGCCAAAAAAACCCGACGTTTCAGTCGGGTTTTTTGCCGTCAAAAGAGAGATTCTCTCGCACAATCATTACTTGATTGCGCGAGACGGCTATGCCGTCGAACTCTCCGTTGCACGCTCCACTATGCGAGTATGCTCGCCCGTTCCCGCTGTAAGGCGAATGCTCTCTTTCTCCGCCAAGCAAAACCTAAATCAAATACAAAAGTATTGGATTTAGGTTTTTCTTTTGCAAAAATTCAGTTGTATAAGTCAAGCACCCGTGAGAGTGCCATTTTTATTTTTGCCTATGCTATATGGTTGAAAATTTATTTTGTATGTGGTATAATAACGAAAAAATTTGGTGGTTTCAAAATGAAAAAGTCGCTAAAATGTATAATGCTTGCCTTATTGGTTACTTTAACATTTTCTTTGGTCGCTTGTAATAATTACGATAAACCTGTTAATGAAAATACCGAAAATCATATGCAACATTATGAAATAGACCTTACATTAGATAATTATTGGAAATTTATAGATGTGTCATTAAATGGACGAACATATACTTTTAATGGTGTCTTGTCTTATGCTTATTATATTGATGTGCAAGTTGATTTAACTCGTACTTTATCGAGTGAATCTACTACAAATACATTTTCAAAAACGGAAACCGTAAAACTAAATGCAAGTGGTGGTATGAATTATATTGCTAATGAGTACTCTTTTGACGAAGTCAAACAACTCTTAAAAGTTGATGGCTATATGTCTTCTTATCGTGATAGTGCAACCATTAAAAAAATAGTTGGTAAAGTTATATTTTCAATATAAAAATATGCGATGATGAATTTAGTTTATAAGGCGGTAATATATGAAATTAGATGATTTTCATTTTATGATTGGGCAAACAATAATGTATTGTCAAGTAATAAAACACGATGTCAAATATATATATGCTGCAATGCACATTGGCGATTTCTATGAAAATTTAGATAAAATCGAAAAATGGTCGCTTGGTCAAACTGTCCAAAATTTAAAAGAACTCGATTTTAGTGGCAAACGTCCTTATATTTCTGCAAGTGATTACAATTTCTTAAAGCAAATGACTGAAAAGCGAAACCATTGGTGTCATCAAACATATCAAAATTTTTTATATAATAAACAGTTTTTACAAAGTAAAGAATATGCAGACGAGTGTCGTAAATTAGAACGCGATAATGAACGACTATCAAATGTTTGCGATGCATTAGAAAAAGTGAGAATACAGGCGGTGAAAGATTTTGGACGAAATTAAATATTCGATTTACGTTACTAACGCTCCGCCAAAAAACCCGACGTTTCAGTCGGGTTTTTTGCCGTCAAAAGAGAGATTACAGTAATTGTATTTAATTTATAAGGTGTAAATAATTGATAATCAATAAATCGCGAGAAAGTGTGAGTTGTTTGCACGATTTTCAAAAATTGTACTTTTGTGCGATAAATCGGTTGACAAAGCGAAAGTTTGTTGATAATATGATAACAACAATTAAGAGGCGCAAAGCTTATGAGTAACCGCTCCGCAACGGATTGAAGGGGCGAGGGAAAGGAAGTTTTGCCGAAACGGGAAGTCTTATCCGGAAGATTTTGCCGTTGGGTTGCAGGGAAATACGTTGCAAACTGTCGCAAGGGAACTTGCGGAGCGCTTGATGTTAAATATTGATAGTTTTATCATTTTTGCATTTATTGTATCCGTTAGTTTCCGCTAACGGATTTTTGTTATTGAAAAAAATTTTCAGATAAAGGAGTAACTAAAATGAAAAAAGTAATTACTACGATTGTTTCCGTAATGCTCGTGTCTTTGTTGCTTATCGGCGCGGTGTTCTGTTTCACCGGTTGCCAGAACAAGAAAGACGACAGCAAACTGTACGTCGGTATGGAATGCGGATATGCTCCCTTTAACTATACCCAGACGGACGCTTCCAACGGCGCGGTCAAAATCTCGAATGCGGACGGCTATGCAAACGGCTATGACGTTATGATTGCGAAAAAAATCGCAGAAGCCCTTGGAAAAGAACTTGTTATCGTAAAATACACATTCGACGCGCTTATCCCCGCCGTCAACGCAAAATCGCTGGATATGATCATTGCGGGTATGAGCCCCACCGCCAAAAGAAAAGAAGCCATTGATTTCTCCGACGCATACTATACAAGCCAACTTGTCATCGTCGTAAGAAAAGCTGAATATGAAGGAAAATACGCAAACGCCACGAAACTTGCCGACTTTAAAGGCGCAAAAATCGCAGCGCAAATCGGCACTTTCCACAACGACGCATTGCAAGATCAGGCAAGTCAATACGGCATTTTGCCTCAAACCCCTATGAAAGATTTCCCCGCGCTTATCACCGCTCTTACATCCAAAACTATCGACGGTTACGTTGCGGAAGAACCCGGTGCAAAAGCGGACTGTGCGGCAAACAAAGAGCTTACCTATATCCCTCTTAAAAATAACGTTACCGGTTTTTCGGCATCTCCCGAAGACGTGCAAATCGCAATCGGTTTGATTAAAAACAGCAGTATCAAAGATCAAATCAACGCCGCACTTAAAAAAATCTCGGCGGAAGAACGCGTCAAAATGATGGGCGACGCAACCTTCTATGCAACCGGTAAAACCGTTCTCCCCGATCCCGTACCCGAGGAATAATACTGTAATTAAGGAAGAAAAATGAACATTTTTCAAAAAATGGCTGATATATTTGCCAAATATCACCAGATGATATTCAAGGGCATCGGTTACACGATGCTCGTATCGATAATCGGTACGATAATCGGTCTTGTCATCGGTTTGCTTATCGGCGTATTCCGCACGATGCCCACGCCGAAAAACAAGTTTCTGAGAGTTCTGAAAAAAGCTGCCGACTGGATACTTTCGGCTTACGTCGAAATATTCCGCGGCACGCCGATGATGGTGCAGGCGATGGTAATTTTCTGGGGCTTTGCGCTTATCAACAACGGCGTTACGCTGAACGTAGTCTTTGCCGGCTTGTTTATCGTTTCGATCAACACCGGCGCGTACATGGCGGAAATCGTCAGGGGCGGTATCATTTCCGTTTCCAAAGGGCAGTTCGAGGGCGCGCACGCAATCGGTATGACGCACGCGCAAACGATGTTTTACGTCGTTATCCCGCAGGTTTTAAGGAATATTCTTCCGTCTGTTGCGAACGAGTTCGTCATTAATATCAAAGATACGTCGGTGCTTAACGTTATCGGTTTTACCGAACTGTACTTTGTGGCGTACACGATAAACTCCATAAACTACCAGACTTTCGCAACGTATTTGCTTGTCGCGATAATCTACTTTGTGCTGACTTTCACTATAACACGTATTCTGCGCCTTATCGAAAAGAAAATGGACGGCAAAAAGAACTATACGGTGCAGGGCTCGCAAAATATGGACGCGGACTCTATCTTGCGTGAACAGACCGCCGCCGGAGGTAACGGCAATGACTGACGAAATCAGAAACGATAATTTTACAAACGAAACGGAATGCGAAACCCGCGCGGATAACGCCCAAAACGAGGTCGTCATCGAAATCAGACACCTTGGAAAATCTTTTGGCGATCACGAAGTCCTGAAAGACATCGACTTCACCGTGCGTCGCGGCGACGTTACCTGCATAATCGGCGCGTCGGGCAGCGGCAAATCCACGCTTCTTCGCTGTATCAACCTTTTTGAAACTCCGTCTTCGGGCGAAATCCTTTTGAACGGAGAGAACGTCGTCAACACCAAAAACCCTGCGGAATTCAGGAAAAAGGTGGGTATGGTTTTCCAGTCGTTCAACCTTTTCAAAAATATGAACGTACTGAAAAACTGCACAGTCGGCCCCAGAAAAGTCCTGAAACTTTCAAAGGAAGAATCCGAAGCAAGGGCAAGGAAGTATCTGAGACTTGTCGGTATGGAAGCGTACGTCGACGCGCGTCCCGGACAACTTTCGGGCGGGCAGAAACAGCGCGTCGCAATCGCAAGGGCGCTTGCAATGGAGCCAGAGGTGCTGCTCTTTGACGAGCCGACTTCCGCGCTCGATCCCGAGATGGTGGGCGAGGTTTTGTCAGTCATGAAAACGCTTGCCGAAAGCGGGCTTACGATGGTTGTCGTCACGCACGAAATGGCTTTTGCAAGGGACGTTGCGACCAACGTCGTGTTTATGGATCAGGGCGTCATCGTCGAAGAAGGCGCGCCGAAAGACATCTTCACAAACCCGAAAGAAGAGCGCACGAAAGAGTTTTTGTCCAGACTTCTTGGCGAGAACAAATAATTTTTCAAAAAACGACGTCGGACGCCCGAGGAAAACCTTGGGCGTCTTTTTGTTGCGAAATTTGTCGAATATGCCAAAAAATGGGGTTTTTACAACCGAATTATCGCATAAACGCGCGGTTTCATTATTTGAGCAAAAAATACGACATGCGTATAATTATATTTAAATAATAAATCCTTAATAATAATTTCGATTTAGTCTTGACATTGTTTTTTGAAATAGGCTATAATCAAATTGAAAAGCGGTTGAGGTTATTTTCTTTGACCGTTTCGCTATGTATAAGGATGGTTAAGCAGACTAAACTGCTAAATTATAAACCTAAAGGAGAAGAATATGAAGAAAAAAGTATTACTCGTAACGCTTCTTGTTGTGGCTATCGTTGCAAGTTGCTTCGCGTTCACCGCGTGCAACAAAGACAAAGGCGACGGCGACAAAGGCGTAAAAGTTGCGATGATTACCGACTACGGCGACATCACCGACCAGTCTTTCAACCAAACCACTTACGAAGCGTGCAAGGCTTACTGTGATGCTAACAACATTAAGTTTAAGTATTATAAACCTACCGGTGACAGCACAGAAGCCCGTGTTGCTTCCGTAAACGCTGCTATTGCCGAAGGTTATACAATTATCGTTATGCCTGGTTATGCATTCGGCGGTACGATCGTTGAAGTTGCCGACAACAATCCCGAGATTAAATTTGTTGCTTTGGACGTTGCAAGAGGCGATTTGCTTGAAGCAAAGTATGGTAAAGAATATGATTATAATCCCGATAATCCGAAGTGGACTTATCAACTTCCTTCGAACGTAACTTGCTTCGTATATCAAGAAGAAATCTCCGGCTTTATGGCAGGTTATGCTGCTGTTAAAGAAGGCTATAAGAAACTCGGCTTCCTCGGCGGTATGGCAGTTCCTGCGGTTATCCGTTTCGGTTACGGTTTCGTACAAGGCGTGAATGCTGCTGCTGTTGAAATGAATATCGCAAACGAGGTTTCGGTAAACTACGTATACGGTGGCAAATTCAATGGCACTCCCGAAATCACTGCTGTAATGGACACTTGGTATCAAGGTGGAACAGAAGTCGTATTCGCATGCGGCGGCGGTATCTTTACTTCTGCTTGTGAAGCGGCGACGAAAGCAGGCGTCAACGGCAAAGTCATCGGCGTTGACACCGACCAGAGCTATATCATTAACGGTAAATACGGCGCAGGTTTGTGCATTACTTCCGCAATGAAAGGTCTTGCTCCTACTGTCAACACCATTCTTACTGATATTTTTGCAGGCAAATGGGAAAACTATGCAGGCAAAATCAATAAATTAGGTATGGTATCGGGCACCGACGCTTCCTTGAACTACGTACAACTCCCGACGGACACCTGGTCGATGACCAAATTCACGAAAGCAGATTATGCAACGCTTGTCGGCAAAATCTTTGACGGAACCATCACGATTTCCGACGCAATCGACAAAATGCCTGCGACTACGATTAAAGTAACCCAGCAGGATAACATTCACTAATCGAAAACCAAAAAGAAAGGAAGGCTTTGCCTTCCTTTTTTTATGCGTTGAAAAACTAAACTTATATAAATTTCTTGAAAAGACAGCCGATATATAGTATAATAAAAATATCAATTTTGAGGTTATATCGATATGGCAGAAAACTATGTAAAAAATGACGCATCCGAAGACTTCGTCATAGAGATGCGCCATATCACGAAAGAATTCCCCGGAATTATCGCAAACGACGATATTACGTTGCAACTTCGACGCGGGGAAATTCACGCCCTTCTTGGTGAAAACGGCGCCGGAAAATCCACGCTAATGTCGGTGTTGTTCGGCTTGTATCAGCCCGAAAAAGGTGAAATTCTGAAAAACGGACAAGTCGTAAAAATCAATAATCCCAACGACGCAACCGCTCTTGGCATAGGTATGGTGCATCAGCACTTCAAACTTGTGGAGGTGTTCAGCGTACTTGACAACATTATCCTTGGTGCGGAGCCTAATAAGGCGGGCTTTCTGACAAAAAAAGAGGCGCGCGAAAAGGTTGTCGCGCTTTCCGAAAAGTACGGTCTTATGGTTGATCCCGACGCGATAATCGAAGATATTACGGTTGGTATGCAACAGCGCGTCGAAATTTTGAAAATGCTGTACCGCGACAACGAAATTCTGATTTTTGACGAGCCGACGGCAGTCCTTACCCCGCAGGAAATCGACGAACTTATGAAGATTATGAAAAACCTTGCGGCAGAAGGAAAGTCAATTTTGTTCATCACCCACAAACTCAACGAAATTATGGCGGTTGCCGACCGTTGCAGCGTATTAAGAAAGGGCAAGTACATCGGCACCGTCGAAATCAAGGACACGACGAAGGAAGAACTTTCCGAAATGATGGTCGGTCGTCAGGTGAAGTTTGAGGTCGATAAGGACGAGGCGATCCCGGGCGACGTCGTTCTGGAAGTCGATAAACTGTGCGTCGAAAGCAAGATTCACAAAAAACTTGCCGTAAAGGACGTGAGTTTTCAGGTGCATGCGGGCGAAATCGTTTGTATCGCGGGCATTGACGGCAACGGTCAGACCGAACTTGTTTACGGCATAACGGGGCTTGAAAAACTTGCTCCCAACGTCAAAGAAGAGGTCGAAGAACACGTTGAAAAACCCGTATGGCAAAAACTGAAAGAAGTCGAAAAGCAGGAACGCGCGAAATTGTTCTTCACGCAGTGTGGGGAACAGCTGAAATTCTTCTTTGTCGAACTTGGCAAAAAGATTTGGAAAAAACTGAAAAAATTTGGCGAAACGGTTGCGGCAAAATCCGTTGCTCTTTGGAACAAACTCGTTTTGCTGTTCAATAAAAACAAGGCGCAGGAACTCGATCCGAACGCCGACGTGAAGGGAAGAATCACCCTTTGCGGACAGGATATCACGAAAGCACCGATAAGAAAACGCAGCAAAACGGGCATGAGTCACATCCCCGAAGACAGGCATAAATACGGACTTGTGCTGGATTATACTCTGGAACAAAATATGGTGCTTCAACGCTATTGGCAAAAAGAGTTTGAAAAAGCCGGTTTCATAAAAAAGAAGGCGGTCAGGAAGTATTCCGACAAACTTATCGAACAGTACGACGTCAGAAGCGGACAAGGCTCCGTAACAATGGTCAGAAGCATGTCGGGCGGCAATCAGCAAAAAGCAATCGTCGCGCGCGAACTCGACCGCGAGCATAAACTTCTGATTGCCGTACAGCCCACACGCGGACTTGACGTCGGCGCAATCGAATATATCCACTCGCAAATCGTGAAAGACCGCGACGCGGGGGCGGGCGTACTGCTTGTTTCGCTGGAACTTGACGAAGTAATGAATCTGAGCGACCGAATCCTTGTAATGTACGAGGGCGAAATCGTGGGTGAACTCGATCCGAAGAAAACCACGGTGCAGGAACTCGGTTTGTATATGGCCGGCGCAAAGCGCGATAACTCTGAAAACAACAAGGAGGACGAACAATGAAAAACTTCGGTGAAAAAACAAAACGCTGGTTCAAGTCGTTATTCGTCCAGACCGACGGCAACGAACCAAAAATGCTGACTTTTATCAAAAAAGAAGGCACGCAGACGGTAATTTCGTCGATACTGTGCGCGCTTCTCGGTATTCTACTTGGTTATATCGTATTGCTTTGCATTAATGCGGAAAACGCAGGAAAAGCAATGGGGGCAATACTTAAAAACTTTGGCAACTTTTCGTCAAACCCACGACTTGAAAAGTATTATTTCGGCTCGACATTGGTGAAATCCGTGCCGCTTATCATGTGCGGACTTTCGGTAATGTTTGCATATAAGGCGGGCTTGTTTAATATCGGCGTCGGCGGACAGTACTGCATCGGAATTTGCTTTTCGTTGTATGCCGCGCTCGTGTGGCAACTTCCTTGGTATGCGTGCATAATCGTTGCCGCATTGATTGGCGCGCTTTGGGGTGCGCTTTCCGGATTGTTCAAGGCGCTGTTCAACGTGAACGAAGTCATCGCCTGCATTATGACAAACTGGATTGGGCTGTATCTCACAAATATTTTGCTGAGCCATCCGAAAGCAATGAACCCTACGTTGTCGGAAACTTACAAAATAGGAAAAAAAGCAATTATTCCCGACGGTGGTCTTTCAAAACTTTTCAGCAATAACCAATACGTTACCCTTGCGATTATTTTCACGATAATTATTGCGGTTATCGTCCTCATCGTAATGAACAAGACGACTTTCGGGTACGAACTGAAAGCAACGGGCAACAATAAATTCGCGGCAAAATACGCGGGTATGAAAGATAAACGCAATATTATTCTCACAATGGCGATTTCGGGCGCGCTTGCGTCCCTCGGAGCGGCGTTTTTCTATCTCACGGGTATCGAAAACTTTAAGACTGCAAGCTCCGTTCCCGCAATGGGCTTCAACGGCATCGCCGTCGCGTTCCTTGGCGGTCTTAACCCCATCGGTATAGTTGTTGCGGGTTTATTTATCGAACATATCACGCTCGGCGGCGGATACGTCGATACGACGTACTACAACCCGCAGGTTGCCGACCTTATGATCGCAATCATTATTTATCTGTGCGCGTTCGTACTGTTCTTCAAACAATTCATGAAAAAATATCTGAATAAACTCACCGAAAAAATCGCCGATAAAATAGGCGCACAGGCGGAAGTAGCGGCTGACTCAACCGTCACCGAAACGGCGTCCGACGCGTCCGACGGCGAAATAAACGATAATTCGGAAACCCCCGAAGAAGAGTTTAAGAAAGAGGTCGAAACGGAGGTCGAGGAAATGCCCCCGATTGTTGATGAAAAATCCGGAAAGGAGGTCGATGAGAAATGACGTTACTTGTTCAATATACTTTGATTTATGCGGCAGTTTTGACCTTGGTTGCTCTCGGCGGCATGTTCTCGGAACGCTCGGGCGTTATCAATATCGGCCTTGAAGGTATCATGGTTTTCGGCGCGATGGGCGGCGCAATGACAATGGTTTTGTTGCCCGCAACCACACCCCCGGGACTTATCGTAATTCTGACTCTTGTCGTCGCCGCGCTTGTCGGTATGGTTTCGTCGCTTCTTCTTGCGGTGGCGTGCATCAACTTCAAAGCCGACCAGACTCTTGCGGGCACTGCGCTGAATATGCTGGCGACGGCAACCGCAACGGTGCTTATCAAAGCGTTCAACACAAAGCGCAGCAACGGCTCCAACTTCTCGGCAATACTCGACTACATCGACGCAAGGCGCGGCTTTATCTTCAAAATCGGCAAACTCGAACTCAGCTGGTTTATCGTGATTGCGATAATTCTTTTGATTGTCTCGTGGGTTGTGCTGTATAAAACCAAATTCGGTTTGCGACTTCGTTCCTGCGGCGAGCATCCGCAGGCGGCAGACAGCGTCGGTATCAACGTTTACAAAATGAGATACGCGGGCGTTATTATTTCGGGCGCGCTGGGCGGTCTTGGCGGTCTTATTTATATCGCCGCGGCAAACAGCACCTGGCACTTCGACGTCGGCGTTGCGGGCGCGGGCTTCCTTGCGCTTGCCGTCATGATTTTCGGTCAATGGAAACCGATAAGAATCGCGCTTGCCGCATTGTTGTTCGGTTTGTTCAGGGCGTTGTCGAACGTGTATCTCGGCATCGACTGGCTTGCGAATATCGGCATCAGCGGCACGGTTTACAATATGTTGCCGTATATCGTCTCCCTTATCGTCCTGGCGTTCACGTCCAAAAAGTCGCGCGCGCCGAAAGCGGAGGGGATTCCGTACGACAAGGGTATGCGCTAAACTATGGCAAAATTATATTTCAAATTCGGGGCGATGGGCTGCTCGAAAACAGCCCAGGCCCTTATTACAAAATTCAACTATGAAGAGCGCGGCATGAAAGTGCTGCTTCTGAAACCGTCCGTGGATGTGCGCGACGGAGAAGAAATCGTCAAATCGCGAATCGGGCTTACCGCAAAAGCCGTCGTCGTGAACGATAAGGAAGACCTTTACAAGGCGTATGAGGAAAAGTACCGCGACCGCGACGTCATCATTGTGGACGAGTGCCAGTTTCTGACGCCCGAACAGGTGGACGAACTCGGACAAATCGTCATCGACTTCAACGTGCCGGTGCTGTGCTTTGGTCTTCGCACCGACTTTCTGACGCACTTGTTCCCGGGGAGTCGCAGACTTTTTGAAATTGCCGAGTCCATTACCGAGATCAAATCGGTGTGTAAATGCGGCGCGAAGGCAACCGTCAACGCGCGCCTTGACGATGACGGCAACGTCGTGTATTCGGGCGAACAGGTGTGTCTCGGCGGCAACGACAGGTACGTCGCGATGTGCAGAAAATGCTGGCTGAAAAAGAAAGCCGAACAGGAAAACGCAAAAGAGTTATGAACAGTATCGTAATTGGTTTTACGGGCGGCACGGGCAGCGGCAAAACCACGCTCGCACAACGCCTGAACGAGGTTTTCAAAAACAACTCCGTCATAATTAAGCAGGACAGTTATTACAAGGACTTTCCCGATAAATCGTTTGAGGAGCGCGTGCAGATAAATTACGACCACCCCGATTCGTTCGATATGGAACGGTTTACCGACGACGTAAGACGCCTTAAAGCGGGCGAAACCATTGAGTGTCCCGTCTATAATTACGCCGAGTACAAGCGCGATAAGGACACCGTCACGGTGGAACCAAAAAGAATAATTATTCTGGAAGGGCTGTTCCTTTTTGAAAACCCTGCGCTCAGCGATCTTATCGACATCAAAGTGTTTGTCGACACGGACGCCGACGTAAGGATTTTAAGGCGCATTATCCGCGACGTCAAGGAAAGAGGCAGGAGCCTCGATTCCGTCGTTTTGCAGTACCTTACGACCGTCAAACCGATGCACGAAAGGTTTATCGAGCCGGAAAAGAAGCGCGCCGATATCATCGTGCCGGAAGGCGGATATAACGAGGTTGCTTTTGACATGATTGTGGACGCGATAAAGCACAAGTTGAATTAAAAAATATGCCGCCGATTTTCGGCGGTTTTTTGTTTATATGCGCCTTTTTCTCCACGCAAGTACAAAAGTATATTGCGTGGGATTAGATTGCTGTGCAAGTTATATTTTGGCTGTCGTCAAAGTTATATTTTCTACGCAAGTTATATTTTGGCTTGCGCCAAAGTTATATTTCGGCTTTCAGCCGAAGTTGCGTCGCACACTGCGCTTTTGAAATCACATTATTGCAGGCGATATTGCTCACTCTTTTGCTTGTGTGCGCCTTTTTCCCACGCAAGTACAAAAGCATCTTGCGTGGGATTTATGAAAAGGATTCCCTTCCGGGCGATGCGTCGCACACTGCGCTTTTGAAATCGCATTGTCGGGGCGGCAATGCTCACTCTTTTGCTTGTGTGCGCCTTTTCCCCACGGGTACACAGTATCCCGCGGGGACCCCTGTTTATGCCTCGCAATGACAGAGTGCGTTGCACGGAGCGCATAACAAAAACCCCTCGCGGTGGCGAGGGGTTTTCAAACGGAAAATTATTGTTGATTGTAAACGTCGTAGGTGGGAACTTCGTACGTCATGCCCGAATAGGGGACTTCGTAAGTTTCGGTTGCGGTGTCGGTTGCGTCGGTTGCGGCGTCGTTAGTATCCGCTGCGGCGTCTTCGGTAACAGCCGTATCGGTGTTTTCGTCGTCGTGTTTTTTGCCGTCCGTGCCGGGATTATCAAGGCGATATTCTTTCATACGGATTGCGCCGATAAGAATCGCAAGGATAACCGTAACG